>CEVR01030305.1_pt1 | contig 11193 bp, 7 predicted proteins | sample 356541 | NCBI WGS metagenome assembly CEVR01 (sample SAMEA2623734, study PRJEB7988) | marine metagenome | isolation source: saline water (ENVO:00002010), including
TCCTAGCACATTTATAATCATTATTGCTTTAGTTTTTTTTGTAATATTTTTCTTTATTTCATTAAAACTTATAGAAAAACTTTTTAAATCCACATCAACAAACTTTGGAACCAATCCTGCCTGATATATGGGCCATAAAGAAGTTGACCAACATACAGCTGGAACTAGGCATTCATCACCTCTTTTCAAACTGTTTTCTTTTTTTGGGTTAATTAAAGCAAACATGGCTAGTAAATTTGCAGAAGAACCGGAGTTTACCATTAAACAATATTTTGAATTTATAAATCTTGAAAACTTTCTTTCAAATTCTTTCGTCTTTAATCCCATTGTTAAATTTTGGCTTTTGATTACTTTGACAGCTTGAGAAATATCACTTTTAGTAAATGCATTCTCTAACAGTGGGTAGTGAAATTTCATTTATTAAATTACTTTCAAATATTTGAAAAATCTATAATTCCGTCATCAATCTTAATTTTATTTCCATCACAAACAAAGTGATCATTATCTAATTCAACTCGCTTATGATTAATGGGATGGCGTATTACAGGATTTCCGTCTCGTTTATCAATTTTTTCTAAAATTGTTATTTCTCCATATAACTCATATCTTGTGAATGGCAAACCATCCCTGTAAATAATTTTAGCTTTTGAATTTTTAAAATGGCTTTTTCTTAAAATTGGAAATCCTTTATGAAGTATTCTGTTTCTAGTAATTTTATTTGAAAACTCGTATGATGGCTCAATAATAATAATATATTTTGATGAAATTCTGATCATCTCATCAATTATTTTTTTTGCAAGAAGCGGAACTTGTTCGATACAAAATTGTGTATATGATACATCAAAAGAATTATCCTCGTATGGAATGTTGGATGCATCACATGCAATCAAATGACTAACATGTGTATTTTTTTCTTCTAAAAAAGCTTTTCCGTGCTTAAGTCTATTCGGCGACAAATCTAGCGCAGAGATAAAATTTAAACTATTTGATTTTTTAATTATTGGAAAAAGGGTCGTTAGTTCTCCAGCACCAATTTCAATTAAAGATTTTAAATTGTGATGATTGCAAAATTTAGAAACAATATTTATTGGTGGATCTATAGATCTACCCCCTTTAATTAAATAAATTTTATTTTCATGATGGTTAAAAGCGGTGAAGTATTCTCTTTTTTGTGTTCCACCTTTTGTAGTGCCTTTGACTTCATGGTCGTAAAATAAATCAATGTAACTGCCTGCTATTTTTTCATATTTTTTTTTTACATTTTCTATTGATCTTTCCGCGTCATAAACAATTTTTTTTTTTATAAATAAATTTAGGAAGTTTATTAAGAGTCTCTTAATTGTTAATTTAAATATTCTATAAAAACTAAATTTATTTAGATATCGTATCTCTCCATTTAAAGGATCTTTTAATACATCATTAAAACTGACTTCATTGATCTCATTTAAAAATTCTGTATCTAACAATATTTGTTTTATATTCATTTAATTAGTTATGTTTTGTATTGCCAAAATAGCAAAAGTTAGAATTAACTTATCTTTTTAATGAAAGCAATAAATAAAATTTATTTAAACTTTAATTTTAGATAATACTTAATTGTTAATTTCCATTCATTGAAATAAAATTCAATAAATTATTTGAAATAATACTGTTTGATGAAACCTTAAAATGCGCTCCATCTATAAATAATTTTTCGTAATAATTTTTATCACATTTTCTATCTGTACATAAAAAAGAGTATGTATCAAAAATATTAATATTATAATTATTTTTAAGCACATTAAATGTTTTGAAATCTTTTCTTTTTATTCTTTCATATTCTTTTAATAAATTTGATTTATTAAATATTTTTGTAATTGGATGTGGATATATCAGTAATATTTTTGTTTCTTTTGGAAGAATTTTAAAAATTTCAGAAAGTTTATTTTCATCATAGTTGCCAGATGTTAATGAAATAACAAAATATTTTTTTTTGAAATTTTTAGATATTTCCCTAAAACTATTGACTATTATTTTAGATTTATTATTACAATTAATATTCATATTCTCAGCAACATAGCAATTTTCGAATCTAGATTTATATATGGTCGATTTATTTAACATACTAAATGCAGGCACAATGTGATCTCCAAAACTATTTCCAGCTATAAAAAATAAATTTTCACTTCCTTGATCTACTATACAATTAACTCCTCTTGAAAATGAAAAATTTTCATAGCTATTGCTGCATGTGTCATATGGTAGTATCCAATTATCATTTATATTATCATTTATACCAGGTATATTAAAACTTCTTACAATTGGATAAAATTTAATTACATTTTGGTATAGAAAATTTCTAGTCTTATCTAAGAAAGTAATGTTATTAAATAAAAGTATTATAGAAAAAGTTACGATAACACTTAAGAATTTAATCAAAAAAATCGAATTATTATTTGTTTTATGTTTTTGATTAAATTTTATTTCAACATATTTATAACTTAAATGGGAAATTATTGTTGTAATTAAAAAAGAGGCTAGAAAATTTATTAAAATATTTTGATTATAAATTTTCAAAAAAGAAATGATTGGCAAATGCCACAAGAAAAAAGAAAATGATATATTTCCATAATATATAAAAACATCATGAATTTTTGTTAAGTTATGTTTGTCGCTGAAAAATATTGTAAAAGATATAAATAAAACTGAAAAAATAATTATTGTTTTATAACTTAAATTAGGAATTGTAAAATTTACTAAAATTAAAATAAGTATAAAAATTAAAACCAAAAAATTAAAATTTAATTTTCTTAACTTAAATTTTTCAAAATTTAGTAGATATGCCAGAGATCCAAAAAAAAATTCCCAAAACCTTGAAAAGCTTGAGTAATAATCTGAAAGAAGCTTAGTATTTCCAAATAAAAATAGAAAAAATGATAGAATTGATATTAACACAAGGGCGAAAACCAAAGCATTAGTGTTCCTTTTAAAATTAATAAATTTATTTAACACAATGAATATTAATCCAATTAATATATAGAATTGAATTTCATTACTTAATGACCATGTATGTTGAAGCCATTTTATTTTGTCGTCAAAATAATCAAGATTTGGAGTAAAAATATAAAAAAAATTAGAGATTCCAAAAAATGATGATATGGATGAAAAAATTATTTGAATAAATTCGCCATCATTAAAACTAACAAAAATAAAGAAAGAAATATTAAAAATTATTAAAAAACAAATTAATCCAGGATAAATACGTTTTATTCTTCTTAAAAAATATTTAAATATATCAAACCTATTATCTCTAATAGAATTGATGATTGAATTTGTAATTACATAACCAGAAATAATAAAAAAAATATCAACTCCAACGTATAAATATTTAAAAAATACTTGATCAAAATGAAAAAGGAATATTAGTATTACAGATAATCCTCTTAGAGATTGAATATCATTTCTTATATTTAATTTATCCACTAAGTATAAATATTACAGATACAAAAAAAAATAAACTAAGAAAATATTTGGTTAGAAATTCCAAAAATGATATTTAATCATTCAATAGATATGATGCCAATTGAAGCTGTATTTTCTAAAAACAGGAACAATTTACCATTTTTGAAATTCATGTCTCGTACTCTTTCAAATACCTCTACTCTTTCGAACGCTGGTATCGTTTTATCTTTATTCAAATTAAAAAAGTACAAAGACTTGTCTTTCATAGAACTCACTACGTATTTAGCATCCCCTATTTTTGTTATCTCCGATATACCGATTGATGGTACAAATGCGTGAAGTGGTTCTATAAAACCATGATCACTATGTGACTTGTATAAAGGATATTTTTTATACTTTTCAACATTTCCGGATTCATTCTTTCCTCCATAATGTTCTCCGTATGATGCTACTGCCCATCCAAAATTTAACAAATTACCCTTGTTTATATCTTCTACCTCTATTAAATTTATTTCATCACCACCGTAAGGACCATGTTCTGTCTCTAAAACATAACCGTTATCTTTATCATAATATAATCCCTGAGGGTTTCTATGGCCCATAGATATTATATTGTAGTTTGCATCATTTATATTTATTTTTAAAATTTTACCATTAACACTTTCTTTGTTTTGAGAAAGATACCTAGCTCTATAATCTCCAACAGTTAATAGTATGTGGTTTTCATCAAAGTTTACTATTCTTCCGCCAGAAGTAACCATACTAAATTCACCATCAAGGTTTTTTTCTTTTTTTTCTAATGAATAAACGCATTCTTTTGTCGAAAATAATTTTTTAAATTCAATATTTTGATAATTGAAATTTCCTACTAGCAAACTAGTATTCCAACAATCTTCTTTGATCTCGTCTGTAAAAGATACAAATATTTTATCATTATTTATGTATAAATCTTTTAGAGAACCTTTTTTTATAAATTGATTAAAACCTATAAATTTATCAATGTTATGTTTAATTTGTTTGATTTGGGTAATTTGATCTAAATTATCTGAGTATCCTAAAACTCCTCTGGAAGACAAAACTATCAAATTATTTGAATGAAAATCTAGGTAACCACTGCCTGCATATGTATTTGCTATGCCAGCATAAAAACCTTCAACTAGACGATTATTTTTAAGCACAAGACTGTTGCTTAATTCTTTTTCAGGCGTTTTTTCAATTTCTATATTTTGCAAACTTTGCTTGAATATTACTTCTAATTTATTTGAAAATGTTTTAATTACATCTTGTTGTTGAAATACCTTACCGTCAAGTTCACCTATAGTATTTTCATGTTGCTTTATAACTTTATATGGAAAAATATATTTTTTGATCAAATATTTTTGATCATTACTAAGTAAATCTGTGATGGTAGTTAATTTTTGTTTTCCAATAAGTGAATTTAGAACAAACCAAAAAGAAAATGAGATCGTAATTAATATTAAAATTATAATTTTGTATTTTCTTGCTATTTTCATTAATAAATCAAAATTTTTAATTTTTGTTTAACGTAATTATACTAATTTACAAGTTATTTTTTAAATTCAGAACATGTCAACATGACGCTTTTAAATTAGATAAATATCTCAGAAGAATAGTTAAAATATTAAATTTACTTATTAAAAAAATTTATTTATAAAGAAATTAAAGCTATTAATGAAATTAAACAATTTAATATTTAAACATTCAAATCTTGTAGGCTTTTTAAAGTCAGATTTTATTAAAAATGTTAAAAAATAAAATTAAAGTTTTTTTAATTAGTGTATTTGTTATTTTCATAATTTTCTTAATTTCTATTAAGTTTAATCTATTTAATTTAAATAAATTTTATTATTTTAATTTACCAAGTAAATTGCAGCTTATAGCTAAGAATATAAATCAAAATTCTAAATCAGGCCAAGGATTATTTCATTTAATAAATAATTTATTTAACGATTATAATGTTAAGTTTTTACCTAATACACAATTTATTGACTTAAATTATAAAACAAAAAAAATTTTATTTGATGAAAGTTTCGAAATAACAAATGATAAAGTCGAATTTATAAATAAAACTGACCGACTTCAGACGCATTTTTTGAGTTTTTATATTGATATATTCAAGGATGATCTAATAGTTGCTGATTATGTTGGCAATATTTACTTTATCAATTTCAATCAAATAAAAAATGATGAGAACACAATCACACCAAAAAAATTAAAGTCCAATCTTGAAGTTGATAAAGTTTTAGATATTTTTGTTCATAAAAACGAATTGTATGTTTCTTTTGCAAACATAATAAATGGTTGTTATAATTGGAACATATCAAAATCAGAGCTAAACGAAGATAGTTTAAATTTTGTCAATATTTACTCTTCAAGAGAATGCACTAGTCAAAATTTCTATCAACCTCATGGTGGCAGAATGCAGAGCTACAATCATAACAATGAATCTGGTATTTTGTTTACGGTTGGGGCTAACTCTCCAGAGGTAAAAGACAGCAGTTCTATTGTTGGCAAAATACTTTTTATATCATTCGATAATTTTCAGGTTACAGAATTTTCTGAGGGACATAGAAATATGCAGGGATTATATGTGCATCAGAATACTATTTTTTCAACAGAACATGGGCCCAAAGGTGGTGACGAAATTAATAAAATCTTTTTTGGAAAGAATTACGGTTGGCCATATGCATCATATGGAGAACCTTATGGAACTAAAAGAAAAGAACCTGGATTTTTAAAAAGTCATATAGAATTTGGTTACGAGGAACCTTTATATATATTTTTAAAAGCTATTGGTATTTCAGAATTAATTTATATACCAGAAGAATTTTCGCCATTTTGGGGTGAAAATCTACTTGTGTCATCCTTGTGGGGTCAATCTATTTATAGAATGAAGTTTGATAAAAATTTTAATAAAAATTTATTTTATGAAAAAATTTATATTGGACAAAGAATTAGAGATTTAAAGTATCACAAAAACAGTAGATCAATACTTTTGGCGCTTGAAGAAGAAGGGGAATTGGCAATTATAAAAAGTAAATAAATAGTATTTGCTTTAATTATCTCATATTTTCTATTTAGATATCTTGGTGCGGTCAGAGAGACTCGAACTCTCATGGGCATAGCCCACACGGCCCTCAACCGTGCCTGTCTACCAATTTCAGCATGACCGCTTTAATGCGTCAGATTAAATGAATGACAATTCTAATTCAAGTTGATAAGTTTTTGTTATGGAAATTTCTGCAGAAATTAAAAAATTTACTGATCCAATATACAAAAAAGTGTCCTCTACTATTCCAGAAATGGAGTGGGCAATGCACGCTCCTTATATTTATAAAATTAATAAATTAAAGAAAGAGAAAAACGCGGTCATTTTAGCTCACAATTATCAAACACCTGAAATTTATCATGGAATTTCAGATTTCTCCGCAGATTCTTTGGCCTTGGCTGTCGAGGCTTCAAAAACAAAAGCCGATATAATTATAATGTGCGGTGTTCACTTTATGGCAGAAACGGCAAAATTAATGAGTCCAAATAAAAAAGTATTATTGCCTGACATGAGGGCTGGTTGCTCATTATCTTCTTCTATAACTGGAGAAGATGTTAGAAATTTAAAAAAACAATATCCAGGAGTGCCAGTAGTATCATATGTAAATACATCCGCAGATGTGAAAGCAGAGACAGATGTTTGTTGTACTTCTGCAAATGCAGTTAAAATTGTAAATTCATTAAAAGTAAATAAAGTAATATTTTTACCAGACGATTATTTAGCAAAATATGTAGCTTCTCAAACTAATGTAGAAATAATTTCATGGAAAGGCACTTGTGAAGTTCACGAACAATTTAATGATGTAGAAATTAATGAGATTAGAAGGAACAATCCTGGAATAAAAATTATAGCTCACCCAGAATGTCCGCCAGATGTCATTAAGGCCAGTGATTTTGCAGGGTCAACAAGTGGAATGATTAAATATGTAAAAGATAATCAACCCGAGAAAGTAATGATGGTAACCGAGTGTTCGATGAGCGATAATGTTCAAGTTGATAATCCAAATGTTAAATTTATAAGACCATGCAATCTTTGTCCTCACATGAAAAAAATTACACTTCCCAAAATTCTTGATTGTTTGGAAAAAGAATCAAACGAAATAATTATGGATAATATTACTATTGAAAAAGCTAGAAATTCTGTTGAGAGAATGGTTAAAATTGGTCGCTAGATCAGTGAATAAAATAAATCAAAAATATATACATTCAGTAGTTAAAAAAGCTTTATCGGAAGACTTGTCTCCAAAAGGAGATTTAACAACTAAACTTATAACTAATAAAAATAAAATTGTTAAAGCAAAGATTATTGCAAAGCAAAATGGAGTTATATCTGGTTTAGATTTTTGCAAAACTGCTTTTAAAATTATAGGAAAAGAAACAATTTTTATTAAAAAAGTAAAAGATGGCAATAAAGTAAAATGCAATAAAGTTATCGCAGAAATTAAAGCTAAAACAAAAACTATATTGATAGCAGAAAGGACAGCACTTAATTTTCTTAACCATGCATCTGGAATTTCAACTCTAACTAATAAATTTGTAAATAAAGTTAGTAATAAAATAAAAATTTGTTGTACGAGAAAAACAACACCTAATTTAAGATTGCTTGAAAAATATGCCGTAAAAAAAGGTGGTGGCTATAATCATAGATTTAATTTAAGTGATGAGATTTTAATTAAAGAAAATCACATTAGTTCGAGTGATAATTTAAAAAATTTATTGAATAATGCAATAAAAACAAAAAAAATAATCACTGTAGAAGTGGAAAATATAAATCAACTTAAACAAATTCTAGGATATAAATTTAAAAGAATTTTATTTGATAATATGAATCCTAAACAATTAAAAAAATGTGTAAAACTTTGCAATAAGAATTATGAAACTGAGTATTCAGGAAATACTACTTTAAAAAATATAAACAAAATTTCTAACACCGGGATTAATAGAATATCTGTTGGATTAATAACTCATAGTGCTAAAAGTTTTGATACAAGTTTATTAATCTAGTTCTTACTTTTTAAGCTCTGCCTGGGCTGCTGCAAGTCTAGCAATAGGAACTCGATAAGGTGAACACGAAACATAATTAAGCCCAATTTTTGAGCACAAATATATACTTTTAGGATCTCCTCCGTGCTCTCCACATATGCCTAGTTTAATTTTTTTATTTTGTTTTTTCCCTTTTTTTGTTGCGATATCTATCAAATCGCGCACACCCTCATCAATTGATACAAAAGGGTCTGTATCAAAAATTTTATTTTCTAAATAGTCATTTAAAAATTTGCCACTATCATCTCTACTTAATCCAAAAGTAGTTTGAGTTAGATCATTTGTACCAAAACTAAAAAATTCTGCATGCTTAGCAATATCATCAGCTTTTAATGCTGCCCTTGGTAGCTCAATCATTGTTCCAACCAAAAAGTCTATTTTAGTTTTGTTATCATTTTGAACTTTTTTTGCAGTTGCAATTACAAGTTCTTTAAGAATTTTTATTTCAGCCTCTGTTGAAACTAAAGGTATCATTATCTCTGGAAAAGCAAATTTTATTTTTTTTCTTTTTAATTCTATTAGTGCTTCAAATATTGCTCTGCATTGCATTTCGTAAATTTCCGGAAAAGAAATTCCAAGTCTACAACCTCTATGTCCAAGCATTGGATTTTGTTCATGAAGTTCGGTTATTCTTCCATCAATTTCATTTTTTGTTAATTTTAAAGTATTTGCTACATCTTGTATTTCTTTTTGGCTTTTTGGTAAAAATTCGTGCAAAGGAGGATCTAACAATCTAACTGTAACTGGCAAACCTTGCATAATTTTGAATATTTCAAAAAAATCTTTTCTTTGATGGGGTAATAATTTATTTAGAGCATCTGCTCTATCATCCTTTGATTTTGATAGTATCATTTGCCTCACTGATAATATTCTTTCTTCATCAAAAAACATATGTTCAGTTCTACATAATCCTATACCTTCTGCGCCAAAGTCTCTTGCAACTTTGCTGTCAAGTGGTGTTTCAGAATTTGTTCTAACCCTTAATTTTCTAAAACTGTCTGCCCAACTCATTAACTTTGAAAAATCACCAGAAATTTCAGGTTTTACAGTTTTAATTTCACCTATAATTATTCTACCTGTTGACCCATCAATTGTAATTAAATCTCCTTCTTTAACTACTTGATTACTTGTTTTAAAAATTTTTTTCTCATAATCTATTTCAATTTCACTTGAACCTGAAACACATGGGCGACCCATTCCTCTTGCCACAACTGCTGCATGACTTGTCATTCCACCTCTTGCTGTAAGTATACCATTGGCTGCATGCATGCCGTGGATATCTTCTGGTGATGTTTCTATTCTTACCAGTATTGTGTTTTGCATCATTGATTTTAATCTTTCAGCATCATCAGAGGTAAAAACAACTTTTCCACTTGCTGCACCAGGTGAGGCGGGCAAACCTTTGGCAATAACATGCAATTTAGCTTTCTCATCTAAAGTTGGATGTAATAATGTGTCTAAAGAATTTGGATCTAATCTTAAAACTGCTTCCTTTTTAGAAATCAATTTTTCTTTAACCATGTCTACAGCAATTTTTACAGCTGATTTTGCTGTTCTTTTTCCAGATCTTGTTTGTAACATCCACAAAATTTTATTTTCTACTGTGAACTCAACATCCTGCATGTCTTTATAATGTCTTTCGAGTTTTAATAATATCTTTTTTAGTTTTTTATAAACAGAAGGCATAGCTTCCTCCATTGACATTTTTTTATCATTGGAACTTATTCTTGATTTTTTTGTTATATGTTGTGGTGTTCTTGTTCCTGCAACAACGTCTTCTCCCTGAGCATTAATTAAATATTCTCCATAAATATTTTTCGTACCATCAGATGGATTTCTGGTAAATACTACGCCTGTCGCACAGTCACTACCCATGTTCCCAAAAACCATTGATTGAACATTTACTGCAGTTCCCCATTCGTTAGGAATTTGATTTAGTCTTCTATAAACTTTTGCCCTTTGACTTTCCCACGAAAGAAAGACCGCACTAATAGCTCCTATTAATTGGTCTTTTACATTTTGCGGAAATTCTTTTTTGGTTTTTTCCTTTACTAAATTTTTAAAATCTTTAATTAAATTGTTCCAGTCATCCTCATCTAAGTCTGTATCAAGGAGTACTCCTTTTGTAAGTTTATAATTTTCAATCAACTCTTCAAAATTATAACTTTCCACTCCCATAACTACACTTGAATACATTTGAATAAATCTTCTATAACTGTCTTTAGCAAATCGCATGTTAGATGTATTTTTTGCCAATGCTATTACAGTTTGATCATTAAGTCCTAAATTAAGAATTGTATCCATCATTCCCGGCATAGAAACTCTTGCTCCAGATCTAACTGAAACTAATAGAGGATTTTTTAAATCACCAAATTTTTTTTTTGATTCTTTTTCAATTAAACTCAACTCTTTGTTTATTTCTTTAATCAGACTTGAGTTCAATTTTTTTTTATTTTTATAAAACAAATGACATGCTTCTGTAGAAATTATAAAACCAGGTGGAACTGGCAAACCTAATCTTCCCATTTCAGCAAGGTTTGCGCCTTTGCCACCTAAAATATGTTTAGAATTTTTTAATTTTTTTAATCCATTTGATTTAAAATTAAAAATAAGTTTTTTCATTTAGCTTTCAATTTTTGA
>CEVR01022115.1_pt1 | contig 11150 bp, 10 predicted proteins | sample 356541 | NCBI WGS metagenome assembly CEVR01 (sample SAMEA2623734, study PRJEB7988) | marine metagenome | isolation source: saline water (ENVO:00002010), including
AAAAACGTTTGGACATCGAAGGATTTGTTCATCATATTATTATATATTATGTTGTAAAAAAATTATAAAGTTATTCAATCAAAAGCGATATATCTTTAGCATTTATATTTTTTGTTAGCGAACCAACTGATATAAAATTTACCCCGTCTATTGCATATTGTTTTATATTATTTATGTTTATAGATCCTGATACTTCTATTTTTTGTTTTTTATTATGTTTTAGAAATAATTTGATTTGTTTAGGTGTAAAATTATCCAGAAGGATTCTATCTACCCCTAATTTCAAAATCTTAATAGCAAAAGAAAGAGATTTAGCTTCAACAATAACCTTATTTTTCTTTTTTGCTTTGAATATAATTTCTTCTAGATTATCTATCACTTTCAAATGATTTTCTTTCAATAAAATGCCATCTGATAATGAATATCTATGAGGCATACATCCAGCAGCCGAACAAGCTTCACTCAAAGGCAGTCTCATTAAAGGAATTGTTTTTCTTGTATGTAGAATTTTAATATTTTTTTTAGATGAAATTTTTTTTCTATATTTTATACAATTATCATATACGCCAGACATTGTTTGCAGGTAATTCAAAACGGTTCTCTCTGCAGTTAAGATAGATCGACTCTTACCAGTTATTTTAGCTATCAACATTTTATTTTTTATCAACTCGCCATCTTTCACTTTTAAAACAACTTTTAGATTTTTATCAACTTTCTTAAAGATAGCTTTCATCCAATGTAATCCATAAATATAAAAAGACTGCTTAGATATGATTTTCGCTGTCACGATTGAGTTATTTGAAACCAATTTTGTGGTTAAATCATTTTGATAGTTATCTTCTTTAAGAGCAGCGGTGATATGCGAATTTATTTCTTTTTTTATCATTTTTATACTTTGAGGCTTTTCTTAATTTTTAGGGTTTGTTTAAATATTATCGGACTCAATAATAATAATGCTATGAGATTTGGTAAAGCCATCAATCCATTCATAATATCAGCAATCAGCCATATAAGATTTAACTCAACTGCTGCACCAATAGGTATAACCACTACCCAAAGCATCCTATAATATAATATTATTTTTTCGCCAAATAAAAATTCAGCGCACTTTTCACCATAATAGCTCCAGCCAATTATTGTACTAAATGCAAAAAGAACCAAACCAAAGATCACTATGTATTTTCCAATACCTGGCATAGCTGAATCAAAAGCATATGTTGTAAGGGCAGCTCCATTGTATCCTGTATACCAGCTTTGACTTATTAAGATCACAAATGCTGTAATGGTACATACTATTAACGTATCAATTAATGGTTCTAACATTGAAATAGAACCTTGCTTGATAGGGTTATTAGTTTTTGCTGCGGCATGAGCTATCGGTGAACTTCCAAGACCTGCCTCATTAGAAAATACTCCTCTCGATACACCATATCTAATTGCGCCCCAAACTGTTGCCCCTGCAAACCCACCTGATGCCGCTGTTGTCGTGAAAGCTGAATCTATAATTAGCCAAAATACTGTAGGAACAAGATCTATATTAATAATTATTATATATAGCCCACCTAAAATATATATCAATGACATAGCAGGGACTAGTTTAGCGGCTGTTTTACCAATACTTTTGATGCCACCAAGGATTACCAACATAACTAGGATTGCAATTATAAATCCAACCGTTACTTGAGAGATATTTAGTTCCATTGAGACTACTTGTGCTACAGAATTTGACTGAACACCATTTCCGATACCAAAAGCAGCTATCATGCCGAAAAAGGCAAATGCATAAGCTAGAAAATGATATTTTTTCTCTAACCCATTTTTTATATAATACATCGGACCACCCACATAGTTGCCTTGCTTATTTCTGTCCCTATAAAAAATTGCTAGGAAGGCCTCAGCATACTTGGTTGCCATACCTACAAGCGCAGTTAACCACATCCAAAATATAGCACCCGGTCCTCCCAAAAATATTGCTGTAGCAACACCTGCAATATTACCGGTTCCAACCGTTGCAGAAAGCGCAGTCATTAATGATTCAAAAGATGATATATCACCACCCGCCCTTCTTTTCCTTTTGTTGCTGAGGTTAGGTTTTATAAACAAAAACTTTAAACCTTTATTTAAATTTTTTAGTGGATATGCTTTTAGGCCTATCATAAGGTAAAGACCAACTAGAAAGAGTAGTGATAGCGTAAACGGCCCCCAAATAAAGCCACTAAGAGAATTTAAAAAAGCTTCAATATTCATTTTTTTTGTAAGATATTAAATGTATCTTTCCGATTTTCATTTTCTAACTGTAGTTCTGAAAATATAACATCTGAGTAATGAGCAATGTTGATATTTTTATTATGTTTTGTTGCAACAATCGATGAGTATTGACTATGATCAACACCATCTAATTCTGACTTAATATTATTTATAAAAGGATCATCATTAAAAGCTCGATCCTTGATTACGAGACATCCTTCTTTATTAAGTTTACCAAAGGCTGATTTTATAAATTCCAGTTTTTTGTTATTATCCTCATTTTCAAAAATATTAATCATACAAATCATATCAAAATTGGTATGAAGGTTTAAGAATTCTTCGCTATGAGATATTACTTTGAGTTTTGCATCAAAATCTTTAACTAAATATTTATTAAAGTCTTTTATATTTTGGTCGTCATTAACTACCTGAGTTGCTTGTTGAATATTAATATAATCACTCATTAGTAGTTCAGAGGATAATACAGAGTCACCGTGTATGTTGCATAGCGATATCGGTTTTTTTCTTCCATATGTATTTATAATAACCTGTTCGATAATTGCACTATTTATTCCATTTTCATGATGCATAGATAGATTTTTATAATGATCATCCAATGATTTATCAATTTCATTTTTACTCATATTTTCTAAAAAATAATTTAAAGTACTATTTTTTTTGGGCGGTTGTTTTTTACCAATTCTCATAGACATGACACCATCATTTTCAGCCCAAATATTACTCATACCCCACCATTTTTGTCTGCTTTGAAAAATTACTTCCAGAGAACTCCTTGACCAGTAATTTTTTTCAACCCCTTGTCGTTCAGCATAGACGGGGAGAATTACACCGCCATCTGGTTTGATTAAATACATTAAATGTCTAAGAAAAGCAGCCCCCCAGTTATTGGCAAATAATGGAAAACTTATTCCCAGATATATTCTGTGAAAAGATTCCTTTTCAAATGGATAGTATATCGAGCAAATTTCATCATTTGTGGGATTGGCTTTAAATATGTTTGAATCGCAGGAAACGCTAACCATGTCATCGCTTGGCTGGATCATCCCATGTTTATCTCTAGTATCAGAGTAATAATAGTCTCTGTCTTCTTCGATATAGTCTGCTGATTTGTGGATTAAAATTTCACTCATAATTTATGTTATTCTATGAATAGAGATCATAACATGGCATTATTTAGTCAACAACTTATCGGTTATAAATATGTTTAAGCTATATATCATCATAGTGCTCCCAATAATATCATTACTTGCTATAGCAGAGTATCCAACATTTGTTTTAATTTTTATAAGTATATTTATTGCAATATGTTTCTATATATATGAAAGAGCAAAAGAGAATCAAGCAGTCACAATCAAGAATACTGATCTCAAAAAAGATAAGGAATTGTCACAAAAAACATTAATTAAAAACTCACTCTATTTTTCTAAAAATACACAACCAATAATGGTGCTAGATAGAAAATATATAATTATTTCTTCTAATGAAGCCTCTCATAAATTTCTTGGATATAATCCAGATGGGAAAAATATTTCACTAGTATTGAGATCTCCTGAGATTGATAATGCCATAGATAAACTCAACAGTGAAAAATTATTTACTTCAGTTGATTTTACAGTATTTAGTGTTGTGCAGAAATATCTAACAGCACAACTTTTTTATCAGGTTATTAACTCAAATCCTTCTATTATAATAACTCTTAGTGATAATACTAATCAGTATATCATTGATCATTTAAAAACAAATTTTGTATCTAACGTTAGTCATGAATTAAGAACACCGCTAGCTTCAATATTAGGCTTTTTGGAAACAATTGAAGGTCCCGCTAAAAATGATGAAACAAAAAAGAGAGAATTTTATCAGATTATCAGAGGAGAGGCTGAGCGAATGCAAAGATTGGTCAACGACCTACTTTCTCTTACTAAAGTGGAAGAATCAGAATTTAAGCCACCAAGTGAAAAAATTGATTTAATGCTATGTTTAGAGTCTGCAATTGATGTGACTAAAGTCATCGCTGAGAAGAAGAATATTATAATTGAGAAGAAATTTGATAATCAAAATAATATGTATATAAAAGGCAATCAAGATCAAGTAATCGAGGTTTTTGAAAATCTTCTGGATAATGCTATAACATACAGTATAAAAGGTAAGACAATCAAAGTATCAGTCGATAGCGACGGTCATTATGCGATAGTTACTTTTAAAGACCAGGGCGTTGGCATCACTGGTGAGGAATTAGTGAAAATCACTCAAAGATTTTATCGATGTAAGGACAGCATCAAGTTCAAAAAACATAGTTCTGGCTTAGGACTGTCGATAGTAAAACATATATTAAATCGTCATGAAGGGAAATTGGAAGTGTCTAGTGAGCTTGGCGTGGGTAGTGAATTCCGAACATTCCTGCCACTTATTTGATAAATGATGGTATTAATAAATTTGTAATAAAAGGTTAATCCCCGTTTAACCATAGTTTCGTTAAATACTAAGTACAAATAATTATATTGGAGTATTAGATGAAAAAATTTACATTACTATTGTTGCTTACAGTAGTTGTAGCACTTCCAGTCCAAGCTAGAGATACTATAAGAATCGTTGGTTCCTCTACTGTATATCCGTTTGCGACAGTTGTAGCTGAAACTTTTGGTAGAGCTGACAATGGATTTAAGACACCCATTATAGAATCAACAGGTTCTGGTGGTGGTTTGAAATTATTCTGTGCAGGCAAAGGACCTGCAACCCCAGATATCACAAATGCATCAAGACGCATAAAAATGAAAGAAGTCAAATTATGTGCAAAAAATGGAATTACAGATATCGTAGAACATAAGATCGGTTTTGACGGAATTGTGGTGGCTAATGCTAAAAGCGGACCAACTTTTTCTTTGTCTAGAAAAGACCTATACCTTGGTCTAGCAGCAAAAGTTCCATGCGGACTTCAAGATGGCGTCACTTGTGATAATGAATACAAAACCTGGAAAGAGGTAAACTCTTCATTACCAGATATCAAAATTGAGGTTTACGGGCCTCCACCAACATCAGGTACACGTGATGCGTTTGCTGAGCTTGCACTTGGAGGTGGTTGTAAACAAGTTCCATGGATTAAAAAATTCAAAAAGAAAGATAAGAAAGCATGGAAAAAACTTTGTTATACTGTTAGAGAAGACGGTGCATTCATTGAAGCTGGTGAGAATGATAACCTAATCATTCAAAAACTTAATGCTAACCCAAATGCACTTGGTGTTTTTGGATTTAGTTTCTTAGATCAAAATAGAGATTCTGTTAAAGGAGCAACTGTTGATGGCGTAGATCCAACATTTGATTCTATTGCCTCTGGTAAATATAAAGTATCTCGTTCACTTTTCTTCTATGTCAAGAAGGATCATATTGGTTCTATTCCTGGTATGGAAGAATACATGGCTGAATTCATGAATGACAAAGCTATAGGCAACGATGGATATTTATTAGACAAAGGTCTAATTCCTTTACCACAAAGTATGAGAGCTCAATTTCAAAGCGATAGTAAGAATCTAGTAAACTTACAACGTTAAACAATCTCCATATATATATATAATGGTATCACTCAACATCAGTTGAGTGATACTTTATTTAGAGCAATAATTTATGAATAGTAAAATAATATCTGAATTTTTGGGAATGTTACTCCTAACTATGAGTGTTGTGGGCAGCGGAATCATGGCTGAAAATTTAAGCCAAGGCAACGCTGGTCTTACACTGTTGTCAAATTCTTATGCAACCGCTCTAATGTTGATAGTAATTATTGTTGTTTTTAGAAACCATTCTGGCGCACATTTTAATCCAGCGGTATCTCTAAGTTTTTATTTACAAGGTAAGTTGAGTTCAAGAGATTTTGTTGCTTATGTTACTACACAAATAATTGCGGGCATTTTAGCGGTGGTGCTTATACATTTGATATTTAGTTTGCCACTGATAGATTTTAGCGTTAACGATAGATCAGGAATTCCAATTATGATTTCTGAAGTGATAGCATCGTTTTTTTTAGTTTTTATCATCCTAATGTCTCAGGATAAAGATGATGTGATAGTCGCGGTTTTAGTCGGTTTATATATTGGTTCAGCGTATTTCTTTACATCATCAACATCCTTTGCTAATCCAGCTATAACTATTGCTAGATCTCTAACTGACACATTTACAGGCATAAACCCATCAAACATATTTGGCTTTATTTCATCACAGATAATTGGTGCTTTTTTAGCCACCATTCTTTATAAAAAAGTCATAAATTAAGTTTACTGTAACATATCCTTAACAATAGATAGCTATGATGTGTTAATTATCTATAACATTATGTCTATTGAATTTATATTACTAACGATTATTGGATTATCTGCATATAGTTTTTATATAAGCAAGAAAAAAGCTGCTGCTATAAGTGCTATTAATGGCGCTGAAATACATTCACAGCCATACTATCATGGCATGTATGCTGCTTTTCTGACTATCTCGCCGGCCTTGGTGTTATTGATAGTTTGGTCCTTTATTGAAGATACTATAATTACCATGAGATTGAGAGATTATTTTTCGGATATTACCGAGCCATCAATAGCTAACTTTTATATTGAGGGCGTTATAAATTTTGTAGATGATGTAAATTCCAAAGCCATGGATCATGTTAACTTCTTTACAGCAACAGAATATTACAAATCTACAATGCATCTCAATTTATTGCTTAAAAGTATTGTCCTAGTTATGTTAACCATCATAGCATTGAGATATTCATTTAAGTTGATTAGCGCTGATTTCAAAGCAAGAGATCTATTTGAAGATGTAGTCATTAAGGTTATGAATATTGCTTCAATATTTGCAATTTTTATAACAATTGGCATCGTCCTTTCGTTACTATTTGAAACTTTACGTTTTTTTGAATCAGTCCCAGTGCAAGATTTTTTATTTGGAACTCATTGGAGTCCTCAAATGTCAATTAGAGAGGATCAAGTAGGTTCTTCAGGAAGTTTTGGGGCAGTACCAGTATTTACTGGAACGATCTTAATATCAATAATTGCCATGTCAGTTGCCGGACCAATAGGGTTATTTTCTGCAATTTACTTATCTCAATATGCATCAAACAGAGTGCGTAGCTTTGCAAAACCTATAATTGAAGTACTTGCGGGAATCCCAACCGTTGTATATGGATTTTTTGCTGTTATAACCGTTGGTCCATTTTTTAGAGAAATGGGAATATTTTTCGATATCGAAGGTTTTAGTTCAGAGAGCGCGTTAATTGCGGGTTCTGTGTTAGGTATAATGATTATCCCGTTTATTACATCATTAACTGACGATGCATTATCAGCAGTTCCAAGATCACTAAAAGAAGGCTCTCTGGCTATGGGTGCGACTTTGTCAGAGACAACAACTAGAGTAATTATCCCGGCATCATTCCATGGAATAGTTGGCAGTTTCTTATTAGCCTTTTCAAGAGCGATAGGGGAAACTATGATTGTAGTAATGGCAGCTGGTTTTGCAGCGAATCTAACTGCAAATCCATTTGATGCTGTAACTACGGTTACAGTCCAAATTGTCGGACTTTTAACCGGCGACCAAGAATTCGATAGTGCTAAAACCTTATCTGCTTTTGCTCTCGCATTCGTCTTATTCTTTTTAACGTTAATCTTGAATGTAATTTCACTATCGATCGTTAAAAAATACAGAGAGCAGTATGAATAACATCTTATCAAGAAATAACGCAGAGAAGAGATTCAAAGTCTATGGTTTTTTAGCCGTATCTACGGCGATTGTTTTATTAGGAATATTATTATTTAAAATATTTTCAACTGGCATATCTGCATTTAATCAAAGTTATATCGGTGTAAAGATTGAAATAAATAATAGTATAAACTCATCAGAAATAGACCCTAGGACTGAGTTAAGACAGCAACTTAGAAATATGTTTCCCGAACTAACTACAAGAGCTGAAAAAAGAACTCTATATTCTTTATTTAGCACAGGTGCGACCTATGAATTTGAAGACCTATTGAAGGCTAATGAAGGCAAAACGATCAACGACTATTATTATTTTTTAGCTTCTGATGACGTTGACATGTATGTGAAAGGAACAGTAAAGAGAGAGGGGGATTCGGCTGGAAGACTCATGTCTGATCAATTAAAGATTCTCGATCAGTTTGAAGAACAGAATTTGGTTGAACTTCATATCAATAAATATCTTTTAGCCGGCGCTGATAGTCGAGAACCTGAAATGGCTGGAATAAAAGGTGCTATCTATGGTACTTTTTATGCAATCTTAATTGCCTTTATTACTTCTTTCCCCCTTGGTGTTTTGACAGCTATTTATCTGGAGAAGTTGGCTAAAAAAAATAGAATATCAGATATTATAGAGACTAATATTAATAATCTTGCCGCCGTACCTTCAATTGTTTTTGGACTGTTAGGATTAGCTATTTTCTTAAACTTTTTTAATTTACCAAGATCAGCCCCCTTAGTTGGAGGATTAACATTAGGACTTATGACATTGCCAACGATTGTAATTGCTGCAAGATCAGCAATTAAGTCAGTTCCTCCTTCTATTGAAGAAGCCGCTATAGGCTTAGGGTCAAGTAAAGTTCAAACGATATTTAATTTTACTTTACCGCTGGCTATGCCTGGTATTTTAACAGGAACAATTATTGGTATTGCACAAGCCATAGGAGAAACAGCACCGTTACTTATGATCGGAATGGTTGCTTTTGTTGTTGATATACCTGGAGGACCAATGGATCCTGCAACAGCGCTACCTGTACAAATTTATTTATGGGCCGATAGTCCTGAAAGGGCATTTGTTGAGAGAACATCAGCTGCAATCATGGTTTTATTAATATTTTTATTTTTATTAAATATTACCGCAGTCTATCTTAGAAAAAAATTAGAAAAAAAATGGTAAAGGAGGAAGTATGTCCATAGAAGAATTAAAAGTATCTATTAAAAACTTAAATGTTTTTTATGGAGAGAAACAAGCATTATTTGGAATAAATTTAAATATCTATGCAAACGAAGTCACATCATTAATTGGGCCTTCGGGTTGTGGTAAATCTACATTAATAAAATGTATAAATCGGATGAATGATCTGGTGGATATATGTAGATATAATGGACAAATAATGATCGATGGAGAAGATGTAAATGACCCATCAACAGACCCAGTAAGTCTTAGAACCAGAATAGGGATGGTCTTTCAAAAACCTAATCCGTTTCCAAAATCTTTATATGATAATGTAGCATATGGCCCAAGATTACATGGTATGACTAATTCGAAAGAAGATCTTGATGAACTGGTTATAACAAGTCTGCAAAAAGCTGGACTATTTAATGAAGTTAAAGATAGACTGTTTGAACCAGGTACAGGACTGTCTGGTGGACAACAACAAAGGCTATGCATTGCTAGAGCATTAGCAGTGAATCCAGAGATTATATTGATGGATGAGCCCTGTTCAGCCTTAGATCCTATAGCCACCGCGAAGATAGAAGAGCTAATAGAAGAGCTTAAAGAAAAATATACTATTGTGATAGTTACTCATTCTATGCAACAAGCTGCAAGAGTTTCTAACAGAACAGCTTATATGCACATGGGTGAACTAATTGAGTCTGGTCTGACAAAAACTATATTTTCTAATCCTGAGCATATAAAAACACAAGATTACATCACGGGGAGAATTGGCTAACAATTATATAGTTTGATACAATAAGGCAAGGAGTATTTATGAAAGAGTATAGCGACCATATAGTATCATCTTTTGATGAGGATATATCATCGATCAGAAGATCAATAATTAAAATGGCTACATTATGCGAGGAGCAGTATAAGCTCTTGTATCATATTGTTGATACTGGGTCTGCATCAACAGTTGAAGATATACTTAAAAATGAGCCTATACTAGATCAATGTGATGAAAAAATTAGAGATCAAGTCATTACCTTTATAACCTTGCGTTCTCCAATGGCAGTGGACCTAAGAGAAGGATTAGCTGCTCTTAAGATTTCCACAGACTTAGAGAGACTGGGCGATTATTGTAAAAATGTCTCACTGAGGATTCAAGCTTTAGAAGAAATACCAGCGGCAAAAGTTAAATCGGAAATTTTAAGAATGATTGTAATGGTACAAGGACAGCTTAAAAAAGTCATTGATGCTTACGTTTCAAAAAATAAAGATAAGTCTATTGAAGTTAGAAACGACGATGCTTTAATCGATAAACTTTATCAATCAGTTTATGAGCAAATTATTGAAGAAATTAGACATAAACCCAACAAACTCAAAACTTTGATGAATACAAAACTTTTATTTACCATTAAAACCATAGAAAGAGCTGGCGACCATATTACTAATATAGCAGAGGAAGTTTATTATGCTACTGTTGGTGAGACTATCAAAACACCAAGACCGAAAGGTGAGTTTGAACAATGACAACTATCTATTCTATTGAGGATGAAGAATCTTTAATATCGTTGTTAGAATACAATATTACTTCTGCTGGTTACAAATTTGATCATTCTGTTAATGGCTATGATGGTATGATGGAGTTACAAAAAATTAAACCGGATCTTGTTATCCTTGATTGGATGTTACCAGATATAAGTGGAATAGAAGTTTGTAAGTTTATTAGGTCAAATAAAGATCTCCAGAAAACACCCGTGATTATCTTGACCGCAAAAGGCGAGGAAGATGACCTAGTGTCTGGTTTTGGCTCGGGTGCCGATGATTATATGGTCAAGCCTTTCAGCCCTAAAGAATTAATAGCTAGAATTCAAGCTTTATTAAGGCGCAGCTCGGAAGCTAGTTCAACTTCAAAGCTTACATACTCTAATATAGTTATGGATACAGACATGCATCGAGTATATTGTTGTGATAAAGAAACTAA
>CEVR01063458.1_pt1 | contig 11131 bp, 10 predicted proteins | sample 356541 | NCBI WGS metagenome assembly CEVR01 (sample SAMEA2623734, study PRJEB7988) | marine metagenome | isolation source: saline water (ENVO:00002010), including
GTTAATTGACCTCCATCTAAGACTGGAATAGGCAGTAAATTTAAAACGGCTAAACTTATACTTAAGAGGCCCATTAAATATATAAAAGGTGCTATACCCGCTTGAGCTGTGTTTCCTGCCATTTGAGCAATACCTATTGGGCCACTCAAATTTTCAGTTCCTACATTACCAGATATCATCTTTCCAATAAGTTGAAGTGTCTTAATGCTTAAGTTGTATGTCTCATAGGTAGCTATTGATAATGCTTCAAAAAGATTACGAGATTCTCTGAAAGAAACTCCAAGGACTCCAACATTATCTTGTGATTCAATATTTACAGGTATGTATAGAATCTCATCATTTCTTTGAATTTTAAAATCTAAGTTTGTATTTGGATTTGGTCTTACGGCAGAACCAATGTCTTCAGCAAAATTAATATCTTTACCAGCAATCTCCAAAACCAGATCACCTGACTTCAATCCAGCTTTGTATGCAGCGCTTTGGTCAAAAATAGTACCGATGACTGGATTATTTTTAAACCCAATATCAACTTCAGTATATTTAGCTAAATATCCAACAGGATTTTCCTGAGACTCTTTTGAACTTAAGAAATTATCAACTGTTAATGTGATAATAGTTGGATCACTTTCAGCAGTTCTCATAACTGAAAAATTCATATCTCCTGAATAACCAGCATATGTCAAAAGTTCTAAACTAAAATCTTTTTGACTTCTTATTTGTTTATTGTTTATTGATAAAATTTTGTCATTTGGCCTAAATGAAGATTTAGATGAGATGTTTTGCTCTTTATTTGTAACATCTAAAATAACTGGAACTTCTTGAGGGTCAACCAAGGTTGCTACAGGACCATTTGACATAATAAGGCCGGCAAAAATACATATTGCAAGAAGGAAATTTGCTAAAGGTCCTGCAAACATAATGGATGCTCTTTGCCATTTTGGTTTGGAGTCAAATGTATTCTTCAACTGTTCCTCAGTTAAGTCTTTAACGGATTCAGGCTCAGCTTCTATCAATTTATTTGTAATCATTGATACATAGCCGCCTAACGGCACTGCTGACAAAGCAAATTCTGTACCGTATTTATCATACTTTTTGTAGAATACTGGACCCATTCCAACAGAAAATCTTTGAACATGAACCTTGCACATCCTTGCAACAATAAAATGACCAAACTCATGAATTGTTACAAGTACACCCAAGAGTACTAAAAATGCTGATATGTAAATAATTGCTGTCATATATATCTATTTAATTGATGGATTTTACCACCTTCTTTGCCTCAATGCGTGTCTGTGTATCAATATCGTGAATTGATTCTAAAGACAAATCATTAGACACATGGTCAATGGTAAAAGTTCTATATATAACCTCATAAATTTCATTAAATTTTATTTCACCATTAATAAAACTTTCAACTGCAATCTCGTTAGCTGCATTGAAAACTGTTCCAAGGTTGCTCCCTTCATTACATACCTCACGCGCAATATTTTGAATTTCCATCCTGTCTTTTGGAAATTCTTGGAATGTTAAATTTAGAGAGGTGAAATCTAGTGAATTAAAATCAATTGTAAGTCTATTTTTTTCAGACAATGCATGAGCTATTGGAACCTTCATGTCTGGGGAGCTCATCTGACAAATACTTGAACCATCAACATATGTAACTATTGAATGTACTATGCTTTGAGGATGAATAACTAAATCAAAGTAATGTTCATCAAGATCAAATAAATATTTTGCCTCAATTAATTCTAAGCATTTATTTACTAGAGTTGCTGAATCTATTGTTACCTTGTTTCCCATTTTCCAATTTGGATGATCTAGTGCATCTTGAAGAGTGACATTTTTTAGATCATTTACTGAAGAACCTAAAAAAGGACCACCTGATGCAGTAATAATAATTTCCTTAACATCTTCTGTGCCTTTTTCACCATTCAGGCATTGAAAAATGGCATTATGCTCACTGTCAATAGGTATAATTTCGGTTTTATATTCCTTTGCTATTGGAAGGATTAAATCACCTCCAGCAACAATACTTTCTTTGTTTGCCAGCAATAACTTTTTTCCAGTATGAACTGCCATATGTGTTGCATTTAAGCCAGCAAAGCCTGAAATAGCGCATACTATAATATCGATGTCCTGATGATTTATTAAATTTTCTAGATCTTCAATGCTATTCAGATAAGAGGAGTTCTCTGATTTTTCAATGTTGTTGTATCCCATTAAATCATCTATGTGAACAAAAGATGGAGAAAACTCATCAATTATTTGTTTGCCCTTAGCAATATTTTGATTAAAAGAGATTCCAAATAAATTTAACTTTTCATAATTTTGTTTAATAACACTTAGAACACTCTCTCCAATGCTACCGGTTGCCCCAAGTATTAAGATATTTTTCATGCCAAAAGTATTGTTAATATTACTGTGATTGGAGTCGCTAATAGATGAGAGTCTAATCTATCAAGTACTCCGCCATGACCAGGCAACAATGTCCCAGTATCTTTTATATTTTTTTCTCTCTTATGAAAGCTTATAAGAAGATCTCCTACAAAAGCTAAAATACTTCCAAGAAAATATACCAATGTAAGCCATAAACTAAGATCAAAAAACTTAATAACAAAAATACTAAATATTATAGAACCTATTAATCCTCCAACTAAACCCTCCCAAGTTTTATTAGGGCTGATTTTTGGAGCTATAGGATTTTTTCCAATACTTGAACCAGTTATATAAGCTGAAGTATCGAATATGGCGGTATTAAATAATGATAGAAGAAAAATATAGTAAAAAGATAATATAGGTTCTTCTGATGCTTCTTTAAAAATAAAATCGCCTGCTGTAAGTATAATTAATAGCAAAAAATAACTAAAAATTAAATTAAAGCCCCATAATAGCGGGTGTCTAAATTTGTTCGTTACCCACTCGTAGTAACCTAACAAACAAATAATTGAAATGGTGACAGAAAATAACCAAAAATTTTCAATTAATATTATTAGTATTATAGGTAAGGCTATTGCTAAAGCTGTAATCGCTCTTGTAAATAAATTTTTCTTATATTCTTTTTCCAAATCTTCTGCTCACATTTTTAAAATTATCTAAACAATTAACAAAATCATTATTAGTAAAATCTGGCCAAAATTTATCTATAAACATAATCTCAGCATACGCTATTTGATATAAAAGAAAGTTACTAATTCTTTTATCTCCTCCAGTCCTAATCAAAAGATCTATTTCATCAACTGGCACAGATGAATAGCTGTTAATTGTTTCTTTTGAAATATCTTTTGAATTCAAATTCCCAGATGAAACTTCTTCTGAGACTTTATGAACGATATCAACAATATCTTGTTGGCCCCCATAACCTAGAGCAACATTCAGATTTAATTTTGCTTCTTCAAAACAGGTTTCGTTTTCAGCAAAGAATATTTTGTTTTGAATTTTTTCTCCAAAATCATCTAAGTGACCAAAAAATTTTAATTTAACTTTCTTTTCCTTGAGCTCAGGCACTTGTTCATTTATTGCTTCAATTACTAATCTTTTTATTGCATTTATTTCTCTTTTTGGTCTTTGCCAATTTTCAGAACTAAATGCATATAAAGTTAGCGATTGAATACCTCTCTTTACAGCCTCTTCAACTATATCTCTAACAACACCAACACCCTTTTTATGTCCCTCACTTATTTTTAAAGAATTTCTTATCGCCCATCTTCCATTTCCATCCATAATTATTCCGATGTTCTTTGGGTAATATTTGTTATTGTTTTGGCTATCTGCCATTTTGATCTCTAAATTTCTAATAGATCTGATTCTTTATTCTTCAATTCATTATCGACAATTGAAATATATTTATCAGTTTCTTTTTGAATTAGATCTTCGAGCCTTCTTTGGTCGTCCTCAGATATTTCTGATGTTTGCTGTTGCTCTTTTGTAGATTGATTTGCATCCCTTCTGATATTTCTAATCGAAACCCTTGAATTTTCAGCTTCTGCCCTAGCCTGTTTAATATAATCCTGTCTAGTTTCTTCAGTTAAAGCAGGCATAGTAACTCTAATTAAATCTGAACTAGTGCTCGGATTGAGACCCAGGTCTGAAGAAAGAATAGCTTTCTCAATTTCTGGAATTAAATTCTTATCCCATGGAGATATAACTAAAGATCTGCCTTCTTCAACACTTATATTAGATGTTTGGTTGATTGGGGTTAAGTTACCATAATAATCTACTTTAATATCATCTAAAATGGATGGGTTTGCTCTGCCAGTCCTAATTTTGTTAAAGGCATTTCTCAAAGCGGACACAGATTTGTCCATCTTTTCTGAAACATCATTTATTAAAGCTTGCATATTATCCTATTAGTGTACCTATTTTTTTACCACAGATGATATCTTTTAACGCATCATTCTTGTTTACATTGAAAACATTTATTGGTAACTCATGATCTCTTGCTAATGTTAGTGCGGTTGCATCCATAACCTTAAGGTTTTTTGTAATTGCATCATCAAAGGAAAGATTTTCAAAAAATTTAGCATCACTATTTTTCTCAGGATCAGAATCATATACACCATCAACTCTTGTTGCTTTTAGCATTAGATCAGACTGAGTTTCAATAGCTCTTAAACAACCTGCTGTATCTGTCGTAAAAAATGGATTTCCAGTACCTGCAGTGAAGATAACTACATATCCATCACTTAAAAGCTGTATGGCTAGTCTTCTGTCATAATGCTCAACAATACCGGACATTGATATAGCTGACATTACACGTGTCTTAATTCCAGCTCTCTCAAGAGCGTCTCTAAAAGCAATTCCGTTCATAACAGTAGCTAACATACCCATATGGTCACCAGCAACTCTATCCATTCCTGCTTTATTTAATTTTTCACCTCTAAAAAGATTACCGCCACCAATAACAATACCAATTTGTGCACCAATATCTTTACAAGACTTTACTGATGCTGCCATGTCATCAAGTATCGTTGGATCTATACCATGTTCATCATTTCCAGCAACTGATTCTCCACTAAATTTAACCAAAACCCTTTTATGCTTTAATTCAGACATAGTTTATTTTAATTGTTCAGCAACCTCTTCAGCAAAATCTTTAACTTCAACTTCAATACCCTCTCCAACTTTTAGTCTTGAAAAAGAGACAATTTGAGCATTATTTTGAGCTAAATAAGCATCAACAGTTATTTCTGAATCCTTAACAAAATCTTGCGAAAGTAAAGATACCTCAGATAAAAATCTTTTAACTTTTCCTTCTACCATCTTATCCATAATTTCTTGTGGCTTACCAGATTCTTTAGCTTGATTCTCATAAATAGCTCTCTCTCTGTTGAGAACATTCTCATCAATATCATCCTCTGATAGGCATAATGGATTAAATGCTGAGACATGCATTGCAACATCTTTTGCAACTGTTTCATTTCCACCTTTAGTTGTTGAAATTGAGGCTAATTTAGAATCAGAATGAAGATATAATCCAACATTCATATCTTTTTCAAATTCAACTGTGGTTATTCTTCGTAATTGAATATTCTCACCAATAGTTTGCACAAGAGCTTTTCTGTCTTCTTCAAGGCTAGAACTTTTTAAGGCCTCAATATCTGTAACTTTATTATTTGATATAAAATCTTTAACCTTTTCTCCGAATGCTAAAAAGTTTGAATCTTTTGCCGCAAAATCTGTTTCAGAATTAATTTCAACTATAGTTGCATACCCATCACTTATTGAAGTAACAAGAATTCCATCAGCTGCAACTCTGGATGATTTTTTTTCTGCCTTTAGGGCGCTGTTTGAACGTAATAAATCTAGCGCCTTCTCTACATCGCCGTTACATTCTACAAGGGCTTTCTTGCAATCCATCATTGCAACGCCTGTCATATCCCTTAATTCTTTAACTTGTGCTGCTTTAATTTCCATCTTTACTCACTCTCTTTTTTTTCTTCAACATCATCCTGATTCTCATCAAGATCCTTTTCAGCCTCATTTGGCTCATCCAATTTTTTAGCATCATCTTCAACAATCGTATCTTCAGGCTCTTTAAGATTGGTTTCAGTATCATCATCTTTAGATTCTTTTACATCGGAAACTTCTTCAACAGGAGTGCTTTCTTTTTTAACTTTCTGAATTACAGGAGAATCAGATTTTGGGGCAAAGCCTTTAGCTGATTCAATACCTCTTGCACAAGCGTCTGCAATTACCTTAGTGATTAATCTTATTGATCTTATAGCATCATCGTTTCCAGGAATAACAGTATCAATACCATCAGGGTCTGAATTAGTATCAACCAATGCTATTACAGGGATTCCCATTTTTTTAGCTTCAAGAACTGCAATCTTTTCATACTTAACGTCTATAACAAAAATTGCATCCGGAAGGCCCTTCATATCCTTAATACCACCGACACTAGCTTGTAACTTTGCGTGTTCTTTTTGAATCTCTACTGCTTCTTTTTTTATGAGTTTTTCAATTCTTCCAGAAGAAATCATTTCTTCAATATCAATCAATCTTCTAATTGAACCTCTTATGGTTTTCCAATTTGTTAGAGTTCCACCTAACCATCTTTTATCTACATATGGTAATCCTATTTGGGTAGCTTCCTCTTTAATTGTTTTGCTAGCTGATCTTTTAGTGCCCACAAACAATATCTTGTTGCCTCTTGAACATATATCTTCAACTTTTGATGCAGCTGCGCTTAAATGCTCTTGAGTAAGTTCTAAATTAATAATGCTAATTTGTTTTCTTGTATCAAAGATAAATTCCTCCATTTTTGGATTCCAAAATCTTTGTTGATGACCGAAATGAACGCCTGCTTGAAGCAGGTCTTCTATTGATACTATGCTCAATTTATACTCCTTAGGGGTTATTCTCCAATTCCTAATAAAGCTGACTTTTAAAAAAGCACCCCAACTTTACAAAAAACAGAATCTTCGTGTTAAAAGTCTGTGTATTCTATAGAATAATTTGTTTTTTTTAAAGATTTTGTTTAATTTAATAAATCTTTAAAACTATATACTTTAGGTTTCAGTTTTATAAGCTTCTTGCATGATGAAAGTGCTCCATGGGCAAATACTTCTCTTGATAAGGCTTCATGCTTAAAGCAATAAGTCTTTGATTTATTGTAAAAGCTTACTTTATGAATTCCAAAAATGTCTTTTTTTCTTATTGAATTAATCTCAATATTATCTATTTTATTTTTTTCATTAATTGAGTTGATTAAATTTTTCAATTCAATTGCAGTTCCTGATGGTTGATCTAGTTTTTCAATATGGTGAGTTTCCTCTATTATGCAGCTCATTTCTTGATCTAAAGATTGTATAAAATTTTCTAAATATACTTTTAAATTTGTAATTCCTATGCTGAAATTTGCTGCTAGCAAGATTGGTATTTTTTTTCCTGCAGTTTTAATTTCATTTATTTCATGATCACTAAAACCTGTGGTACCAATTATTAAAGGTATATTTGTATCTAGGCATCTTTTAAGTATTTTTAATGTAGAAATAGGATTTGAGAAATCAACAACAACATCAGATGAAGCAAAATTATCTTCTGTAATAGAATTAAATTTATCAATGCTTGTTATAGTTATTAAATTTAATAGCAATTGACCCATCTTTCCTGATGCGCCATTGATGTAAATATTCATTATTCTTTTATCTTTGAAACTGCTTCTAAAAAAGTATCAGTTCCAGGATAGTTTTTAGATTGATTTAAAGATTTAGTGAATTCATCAAGAAGTTTAATCTGTTTTTTGTCTAGATTAGAAGGTGTTTCCACAACAACTCGACACAAAATATCACCTCTTCTTCGATCTCTTACTATTGAGGCACCTTTACCCTTAATTCTAAATACTTTTCCAGTTTGTGTATTGGGTGGTATTTTTAAAGATATCGTATTTTCAAGTGTAGGTATCTTTATTGAGCCGCCTATCACAGAAGTTTCAAAAGGTATCGGAGTTTCAATATATAAATCTCTTCCATCTCTTTCAAATAAATAGTTATTAGTTACTCTTATTGCAACATACAGATCTCCAGACTTAGACCCTTTCATCCATTCTCCTTCTCCAGATAACCTAACCTTGTCACCGTTATCGACGCCTGATGGAATATTTACAGATAGAGTTTTGTTTTCTTTAACAGCGCCAACTCCCCTACAAGTCCTGCATTTATCTTTAATAACTTGGCCAGTACCTGAGCAAGGGGAACATGTTTGCTGTACAGAAAAAAATCCTTGCTGCATCCTAACCTGACCAGCACCATTACAATTTGGGCAATTTATAGGACTTGAGCCTTTAGCAGCTCCATTTCCATTACAGTCTTGACAAGTTTTATGAGAAGGTATTTTTATTTTCTTTGTTGTTCCTAAAACAGCTTCTTTTAGTGACAAATCTAAATTATATTGAAGATCTGAACCCCTTCTTTGTCTTCTGGATTGAGATCGAGTTCCAAAAACATCACCAAAAATATCACCAAAAATATCATTGATATTTATATCATTAAAATTAGGGCCACCGCCCATACCTTCTACACCTGAATGACCAAATTGATCGTATGCAGACTTTTTCTGAGAATCGGAAAGAACATCATAAGCCTCAGCAGCTTCTTTAAATTTTTTTGCAGCCTCAGGATTATCTGGATTCCTGTCAGGGTGATATTTCATAGCTTTCTTTTTAAAAGCTTTTTTTAATTCACCTGCAGAAGCATTTCGAGAGACCTCAAGAATGTCATAGTAGTCTCTCTTTGACATAACTAGTTTTTATTTTTCTTCTTCTTTTACTTCTTCAAACTCAGCATCAACAGTATTTTCTGAAGAACCATCTTCACTTGCATCAGGCTCTGTTTGTCCTTCAGGTGCTTCTTGTTTATAGAGTTTTTGTGTTAATGGAGTTAAGACATCATTAAGATTTTTTGTCGAGGATTCTATTGATTCTACATTCTCCGAAGCTATGGCATCTTCAAGCGCTGAAACTGCATCTTCAACTTGCTTCTTTTCTTCATCTGTAAGCTTGTCATCAGATTCTTCGATAGTTTTTCTTGTTGCATGAACTAACATATCAGCGTTATTTTTAGTCTTAACTAATTCTTCAAACTTCTTATCGTCTTCAGCATTAGCCTCAGCATCTTTTACCATTTTTTCAATATCTTCATCTGATAAGCCACTAGATGCCTTGATAACGATCGATTGTTCTTTACCAGTGTTTTTATCTTTAGCAGAAACATTAAGTATCCCATTTGCATCAAGATCAAATGAAACTTCTATTTGAGGCATTCCTCTTGCAGCGGGTGGTATATCAGTTAAATTAAACTGACCAAGAGATTTATTCTGTGAGGCCTGTGTTCTTTCTCCCTGAATAACATGGACTGTAACCGCTGTTTGATTATCCTCAGCTGTCGAAAAAACTTGTGATTTTTGTGTTGGGATTGTTGTATTCTTTTCAATCAATGGTGTTGATACTCCCCCTAGTGTTTCAATGCCAAGAGTTAATGGAGTAACATCTAAAAGCAATACATCTGTAGTATCTCCAGATAAAACTGAACCTTGTATTGCTGCACCAACTGCTACCGCTTCATCAGGATTAAGGTCTTTTCTAGGATCCTTACCAAAAAATTCAGAAACCTTTTTTTGAACAAGAGGCATTCTTGTCTGACCCCCAACTAAAAGGATTTCATTTATATCGCCTTTTGAAAGTTTTGCATCTTTAAGAGCCAATTTTAAAGGTTCTAGACTCTTATCAACCAAATCTTCTACAAGAGATTCCAACTTTGCTCTGGTTATCTTATGAACAAAGTGCTTTGGTCCAGAGCTATCTGCTGTTATGTATGGAAGGTTTACTTCTGTTTGTTCTGAAGATGAAAGCTCAATCTTTGCTTTCTCAGCAGCTTCTTTTAATCTTTGAAGTGCTAATGGGTCACTTTTTAAGTCAAATCCAGACTCTTCTTTAAACTTATCAACAAAATAATCAATTAACCTTAAATCAAAATCTTCTCCACCTAAAAATGTATCTCCATTAGTTGAAAGAACTTCAAACTGATGCTCCCCATCTACATCTGATATTTCAATAATTGATATATCAAAAGTACCGCCGCCTAAATCGTAGACTGCAACAGTAGAATCACCTTTGCTTTTATCTAAGCCATATGCGAGAGCTGCAGCTGTAGGCTCATTGATAATTCTTTTTACATCAAGCCCTGCAATCTTTCCAGCATCTTTGGTTGCTTGTCTTTGTGAGTCATTAAAATAAGCTGGTACAGTTATCACTGCCTCTTTAACATCATGTCCTAAATAGTCTTCTGCAGTTTTCTTCATTTTTTTGAGAACTTCTGCAGCAACTTGAGGAGGTGCTAATTTTTTATTTGATGCCTCTACCCAAGCATCCCCATTATCAGCTTTGATAATTTTATATGGGACCATGTCAGCATCTTTACTAACAACTTCGTCATCAAAAGTTCTTCCTATAAGCCTTTTAATAGCATACAAAGTATTTTCTGGATTAGTTACTGCCTGTCTTTTTGCAGGCAATCCAACCAAAACTTCGTCGTTATCAGTGTATGCGATAACTGAAGGTGTTGTTCTCTGACCCTCGGCATTCTCAATAACCTTTTGTTGTTGACCTTCTACTACAGCAACGCAGCTGTTTGTAGTTCCTAAATCAATTCCTATTATTTTTGACATATTTTTCCTCTAATTTTTAACTACTGTTACTCTGGCTGGTCTTAAGACCCTAGAGTGAAGCTCCCATCCTCTTTGCATGATATTTCCAACATCCCCATCTTTTTTATCCTTATTTTCTTCCATAGACACTGCTTCATGTTTTTCAGGATTAAATTCTTCATTATCCGGATAGATAGGTACCATTCCGAATTTATCAAGTGTTGATTCAAAAGATTTTAATGTTAGCTCAATGCCCTCTTTATCTTCTTTGGTGGCATCCTTGGATAGATTTGAAAGCGCGCTCTCTAAGTTATCAATTATTGGTAACAGCTCTAGTAAAAGCTTTTCAACCCCATATTTATGTGCTTTTTCTACTTCGGATAATGTTCTTTTTAATGCATTATCAAGATCTGCATTTGATCTTAAGAGTTGTTTTTCTAATTCTTCATTTTTATCAAAAAGCTCTTCATAGGTTGGTGTGCCTACA
>CEVR01033712.1_pt1 | contig 11115 bp, 8 predicted proteins | sample 356541 | NCBI WGS metagenome assembly CEVR01 (sample SAMEA2623734, study PRJEB7988) | marine metagenome | isolation source: saline water (ENVO:00002010), including
CGACGATGTTGCAGATTTGAAAGATAGTGATTTTGGGAAAGGGCGCTCTCGAATCCGACGATATCAACATTCTTTGATGGAATTGCCAAGCCGTTTGAGACTCGCAGCACAGAGTGCCTGGCGTGGAAAAGAACGTGGTATGGCCGTCATCGCTGGTGTCTTCCTTGCATCTCTGGTCATTACAACCGTTCTGGCCTATGGCGTTGGATTGTCGCAATTGTTTTTCGAAGAATCACTCGATTCTGAACCGTTTGATGCGAAGATTGAGTTTGCACGCACGCCGGTTGAGAACGCAACAGGGTGGTCAAACAATACCACTACGATGACGGAAGTATGCGATGAATTAATCGAAGAATTTTCAGAATTCAACGATTGTACCCTTGTTCTTGGACGTCAGGGAATACATAGTGGTGGTTTCTTCAACATAGAATTCATCGTTGCACAACCACTCGAAATGCGGGCAATTTCCGATAATGAAAACCCTCTTTGGGATCCAATGAACTTCGATTATCCAGAAGCACTTGATGGGGGCCCCCCCATCTCAGACAAACGTGCAATTCGATTCCTTGGACCAGAGGCTTTTGATGGAGAATTGGCTGACAGACTCGGTGAGAACATCATATCAGGTCTTGGTGAATGGCCAACACCTGAAAACATGAGTTCAAATCGAGGAATTATTCTTCCATCGACCATTGCAAGTGAGGCGCAAGCAAAGGTTGGAGACGTTCTTGATGAACTCACCTTCGCCTATGTTGTCGATGAATCAACTATTCTTGAAGCAAGCATTACCGAGGATAACTGTGCTGGAGAAATAACGCCTGAAAACAATGAAATGATCTACTGTAGGATGTGGATGACAGTTGAAAATCTAACCGTTATGGGTATCTATGAGCCATGGGATCTCGGTAATCCTACACTCCCATTCAATCCTATTTTCACTACGTGGGAAGTGCTTGAGGAAGAACAACGTCAAACACTCATGAACAACGATCACATGTACCTTGGCGTTACTATCGATCGAGGACAATTACCCACTACTTCAACAGCTGACGCTGCTGAATGGCTTGAAGATCTAGGCACTCGGGTGCAAGATGGTAATTACACCGATGCAGGCGTAGAATTGTATTACACCGATATTGTTTCAGGGACGATTCTGTTCCTCAATATTTTCCTTGGATTGATCCAAATATTCGATTACATCATTATGATTCCAATCGTGTTCTTATCCCTTGCAGTTCTCATTTATGGATTGGTTCTTTCTCTTGAACAACGACGGCGTGAAGTTAGCATTCATCGTGTGATTGGGGCGGATGGAAAGAATCTGCAAGGAATGGTTCTCTTGGAACTGTTTGTTATGTCTTCAGTTGCTTGGCTCATCGGGTATATCTTGGCTCTTATGGCAGTACCAATCGTTCTTTCCGCAGTAGGGTTTATGGAATTCAGAACAGGTGACTTTGATGTTAATCCGACACTTGGAATTGGTTCAACATTGTTCACGGCGATCACTACATTGGGACTTGCCATGATATTCGGACGCAGTCGAGCTCGAGAGTTCATTGAACTTGAAATCGAAGAGGGAGTTCGTAAAACAACGGTAAAAGCAGAACCAAAACGGTGGCTTCACTGGACGGCTTTCCTGTTCGGTATGCTTGCAGTGATTGATACTTGGCTTGAAATGAACGGTAGTGAAGACGGTATTGTTTCCAATTTCTTCATCGAAGGATTGATTGGAATTATCGGCCCATTTGCTCTATGGATTGGAGGGGCGTTACTTCTCGGAAGAATTGGTGCGAAAGGCCCACAAATCATGCAACTCCTGTTCGGGCGTTCACCGCTTCTCAAGGATGTCAAGAGAGGATTGAAGGGATCAGGATCGGCAGAATCGGTCAATCGACTTGCTGTAATTATGCTTCTCACCCTTTCCATCGTTACCCTAGCAGCTGTTCAAGGATATACAGGGACACTTGTTGATGAGAAGACCGCTGATGCAACCGTCGGGTCCGATCTCCAAATCTCAACCGAACAGGCCATCAATTCGACAACCCTCATCTCCCTTGTTAACGAGTTTACAGATGATGATGTGATTCCAGTTGCAACAGGTGTACCCGAAATTACGCTTGCTGATGAACAGGGCGGCGATAGTTTGCAAACGTTCGTGCTGTTCGATGGCAACGAAGACGTATTACGTTGGAGTGAACAATCTATTCCAGGAACAAACATTGATTCTGCAATGAAGGGCTATTCAAACAACGGGTTCTCCGCTGGTCAAGATTCTGCATATTCACTTAACTTGCCCGGTTCAGATCGTGGCGGTGACGAGAATAAGCTTGACGATGTCTTACTCGAGCAAGGTGATGAGAAATCCCGAGAAATAACATTTGTTTGGGAAGAGATCGAATTCAATTTCACATCTGGCGGTTCGAATGAAACTGATCCGCTTGCTCTGTTTGATTCGTACACGCAACTCATGGATGCTGATTGGAGTGGACTTGATCTCTCAGGCCAAGACTTGAATGAAAGAGATTTGGGGCGCGTTGACCTATCCAACACCAACCTAACTGGTGCGGACCTTTCGAATTTGAACATGAGCGAATCTATTCTTCTTGATGTGAACCTGAGCGATGCAGACTTGACTGGAGCCAATCTTGAGAATGCAATTCTTGTCAATTTTATGGGAGGTTCATTGGAAGACGCTGATTTCACGGATGCAAATCTAGCAGGTGCCTTTGGATTGTTTGACCTCTCATCATCGGTTTTGTCGAACACAACATGTCCTGATGGAACCAACAGCGATGACACTGGTTGTGTAAGTGGTGCGAGCGAAATTCCGCCACCGCTAGCAGCGGATCTCTTCTTAGCGGATACTCGAGTCCAACTTATCATAACGCCTCACAAGACCTCCATGTACTACATGGGGACGCACGAATACATCCCAGGTGTCGGTGCAGCAACGATTGCTTCAGCCTTGATCATCGGTGAAGATTCATGGCGTGATCTCGTTGGAGATGATGCTGCGGACAATTTCACTTCCAAAACATGGATTGTACGCGTTGACGGACTATCTGGAGAATCTCTGGAATCGCTTGCATCGCAGATTAAAGCAGATGCGCGTGTATCCGGTGTTCTTGATTGGTCGAGTACCCATAAGGAAGTTGAGAGAAATGGTGGACTCATTTTTGGTACACCAGGTCTTCTTTCCTTGCAGTTTGTTGTAGCGAGTGTTGCAGCTGTAGCTTCCAGTTTCGTTTTCCTTTCGCTCGTACTAAGTCAACGACAGAAAGAGTTGGCAGTCTTGCAAGCTATTGGTGCATCACCAAATCAAATCATCCGATTGGTTCTGTTCGAGATTCTTTCAATCGTTGTTGTTTCCATGGCACTTGGTATCGTTCTTGGTGTTGGATTGGCACTCTCCTTCAACGGATTCTTTGATATCTTCGGATTTATCTTCCAGATATTTGGAGGGTCATCGACGACGATACAACGGACATTGGTCTATCCATGGTCACAGATTATTCTCGTGTCCTTGGCGGTCTTTGCTGCGGTTGTTGTGGCACTATTAGTCACAACACGAAGAGCGTTAACAGCAGATTTGGCCAGTGTGCTAAAGGGGGAATAAGGATGAGCGATATTATTCTGGAATCGGATGGATTGTATCATGTGTATGAATCGAAGGCAGAAGATGGTAACGTCGTTGCATTGAGAGGCCTCCATATCAGTATGAAAGCAGGTGAAGCAATCGCAGTTGTCGGCCCATCTGGTTCGGGTAAATCAACACTCATGAAGTGTTTAGGTGGATTGATGAAACCAAGTGCAGGCTCGGTTAGTCTTGCTGGAAAGAATATGACGCGATTGAAAGGCCAAGAACTGGTTGAACTAAGACAAAAGACCGTTTCGTTCATTTTCCAAGAAGGAAATCTTCTCCCTGATTTGAATGCTAGAGACAATGTTGCACAGCCGCTTCGCCATCAAGGCGTTTCGTCCAAGAAGGCTCTTTCTCAGGCAGATACGATTCTCGATCGGTTAGGGATGGGACATCGAGGACGAGCACTTCCTGCCATGCTTAGTGGTGGAGAGCAACAACGTGTTGCTATTGCCCGTGCTCTCATTACTCGACCACGATTGATTCTAGCCGATGAGCCAACAGGTGCACTTGATCCAGTAACCAGTCGTGAAGTTCTTGCATTGTTCAAGGATCTTCACGAGAATGATGGTGTCTCTTTCCTCATCGTCACTCACTCGAAAGAAGTGGCATCATTTGCAAACCGTTCGCTCGAACTCCGAGATGGACGCTTTGTTGCTGAACATGGTGACTCTATCGACGTTGAAGATTTGAGCAAAGATAGAGAACTTATCATCGATGAGACTGGAACGGTTACACTACCTCCTGACCTCTTGGTTCGATTGGGTGGAGCAGGACGCTACACTGTAGGAAACGTTGCCAGTGGTTATCTCTCCTTACAAGGCGATTCAGTAGAAGCCATGGGCAAGATGGAACTTGCACAAACATGTCCAGCATGCAAGCATGACTATCTTGACAGCGATGAGCAGATGTGTCCATCGTGTGGCTCAAGTCGACCTATGGTGGATGTTCAATCATGAAGCAACTCGTATCCTTTGTCAGTTATCTTGAGGGCTTCTCAGCCCTGTTCCTATTTGCAGTGGCTATGCCTGTCAAGTACATCGGCGGTGATCCGAGTCTCGTATCCCTCTCAGGCGCTATTCACGGTGGCCTCTTTGTGGCGTTTATTGCACTGCTTTTGGTTGGCGTGGGACGTCAATGGAACATGACAGCACTAATTCACGGATTCATTGCAGCAGTTGTCCCAGCAGGACCATTTTTGTTTGATGGAATGCTCATCAGTGGCGAATATGATCTCGAATCAAACTGATTTGACACCCTGAGGCCATAGGACAAGAATTAGCGTCTTGCCACGGGTTTTCGGTGTGTGCGCCGATTCAGGATTCATCCAGACGATCGATCCTGTTGGATAGGTTCCATCCTCATCCCACACTTCTCCTTCGAGGACGACGTAACATTCGCCTCCAGGATGGCTATGAGGCATGAAAGCATCCACTTCAACTTCGGATTGAGCTTCATAGAGAACAAGTGATGTTTTCTCTTCACGCTTGAGTTTTCCTAATCGAACACCGGTTCCGAAATCTTTCCAAGAAATATTTTCGTTTAGCCAATTCTCATCGATTGAGAAATTTAACCAGTCTGACATATCATGTGTGAAGACCATGACACTGCCAGAACGTATCTAGAATATATCTTTTGCATCATCATAGTGATGCTTCTTGCCATAGTTCTGCAATTAGGGCTGTATCATCTAAAACTCCAACGTGAGTATTGGTAATTATTCCTTCAGAATTCACGAAGATTACGGTTCCTGGAGATGTTATTCCTAGTTCTTGCCCGGCTTCAACACCCTTCATGAAAGCGTAAGAAGATAGGGTAATCCCTACATCATCATCTTGGTCATCACTTGCATTCGCAGAATCATGCCACTCTGATAGAGTATACCCGCCAGCGTTTTCAGCTGGATCAGTAGACATTACAAGAACAGGTAGTTCCGCTTCAGTTTCCCAGATTGAAAACATTGTATCATAACAAAGATTACACCATTCCGCCGAGAAAATCACGATGAAAGGGTTTCCTTCCATGCGTTCATTGTCATATGTTTCTCCATCATCAGCGACGCTCGAGAATTGAGGAAACATCTGAATCTCTTCAGCATCCTCTGATGTACATCCAGCAAGACTGGCCGAGATGAACAAGAGCACAACAAATAGAGAGAGATTGGTTTTCAGCATGATACCAACTACTACTGATGCTATTGAAATGTTTTCCCTTCTAGCCTTCCAAAAGGCAATATATACCAATGAATAATAATAATCATGAAACAACGCTTTCTTCCGATTTTGATATCGTTTCTTTTTGTTATTCCTGCCATTTCTGTTGCCGATGACACAACACCTCAATGTGAAGCAGGTGATTCAACACAAGATCGGATAGGTTGCTTAGATTCGGACGGAGACGGATGGTCTGATCCCGATGAACATTGGAATGCCTCGATGGGTGCCGATGCGTTTCCCAACAACGCATCTGAACATCGGGATCTCGATGGTGACGGAATAGGCGATGTTAGTGATCCGGATATGGATGGCGACCTCGTCAACGACGAAATCGATGTTTGGCCAGAGGATTCAGTGATATGGTCTGATTCGGATGGTGATGGCTATGCTGACCAAACTCAGCATGAGATGTCTGATAACTGTCCTTATCTATACGGAAAGAGTAAGATTCGCTTGAAAGGATGTTCAGATATTGATGGAGATTTCATGCCCGATGAGTATGATGATGATGCGGATGGAGATGGAATACGTAATGAGATGGAAAGAGCAGCATCTTCTGGTACTATCTTATACGATCCTTACAATTCTGAATCAACTCCATTAGACTCGGACAAAGATACTATTCCAGACATTATTGATTTCGATAATGATAATGATGGATGGCCAGACGATGTTGAAATTGACCGCGGTTCAGAAGCTTTTGATGCTGAATCCACACCGTTCAATATGTACATGGGCATTAATACGGGATTTTTCTATCGCGGTGGACTAAATGCTGACTCATTTACTAGTGAATACGATCCAGAGAGTTTTGAAATCTCTTTGTCAGGATTGAGCGAAATTATCTTTGAAGAATTGGTTATTCCACTTCTTCTTATTCCAATTTATCTTGTAATATTCTTTGCACGTAGAGGTGAATTCAAGAAGTGTTTGAAGAAGATAGAATTGGCAGAATCAGAACAAGAATTAATGGAATTGGAAAGAGTTGTCAATGTGATGGTAAAGGAAAAGAAAATCAAGTTATACCATGGCCTAGTTCTCCGTAATGCAATTGAAGAAATGGAATCTAATTTTGCAATTAATATTTCAAAGAAATATCTAGAAGAAGAGTGATCAAATCCACACGTCATTTGAAGCGGTCAATTCACTATCTACTTCTCCAGTATTCACTATGCCTCTTGGTTCTATTAGCATGACTTTACATTCTGCTTTTGCGAATGGACGATGTTGAACTCCCTTAGGTACAACGTACAATTCTCCAGCATTCAATTCCATTGTTTCGGATTCAAATTCAATGAATAATGTACCTTCGATGACAAAAAAGAATTCATCCGTATCGGAATGATCATGCCACACAAAATCGCCTTCAACTTTGACTATCTTGATCTGGTAATCATTTAGTTCTGCAATAATTTTTGGCGTCCAGTGCTCTGAAAAGAGAGCAAACTTTTCAGTGAGATTTACCTTATTCATTCTCGTCCCCATGTTTGCTCTAATAGTAGTTTATTGATTGGTTTTTCCCGTGATTTTAGATGTAGGGGTATATATCTCACTATGAATTCCCGAAGTTATGGGTCGAGGAAAAGTTGTTGTTTCCTTGATTTTTCTTCTTCTAGTATCTACATGGAAGTCTCCGACTGAAGTCTTACTTACTGATTCTTATCCGATTCAAGAAACAGTCTCAGATGATGTAGACGGTTCGGATAATTACACGGTCGTATATCAGCTAGATATCCCTGATGAGGCTCAATACAATAACGGACAAATACCGTACTCAATCGATTCTAGTTCAAGCATTGATTTTACTTTCGATCGGGTTGCTTACTATCTTGAATTAGAGAAGCCAAATCAACCTCGAACATGGGTCTTTGTCTCCTTTCCCAGCATTACTACAAATGCTGATGAGTTAGGGATTCCGACCTTTAATTCTGGAATTGTTCACAATCGGTTATTAACGGATGTTGAAATCCAATCCAATCACCAGAATCTTTCCTCACTTGGTACAATTGATACGGGAGTCATTGAATTCTGGGGGACTAATTATGGAACTGCGGACTCATTAGGTGTCCCCAATGGAAACGATTCAATTTACGATATTGCCGACTCTCAATATAGTGCTGATTCTGCTGGTTATGGAAGTATGCAAATACATGACTACGAGTCGGGTCAGACACTCTTCGCATACAATGCCTGGGGTGGTTCTAATCAAGATGATCTTGGCATAGGAAACAACCCCGATGAGAGTGGACATCCAGATTGGACTTTTTCTTCAAACGCTGCAGATTATACTCTGAAAAGCATGACAATTCTTGTACGCCCAGGGCCTACTCCTTCGGAATTGATGATAACATTACATTCACCTGATGATCATCAAATCGTTCAACGAGATGAATACAACAAGGGTATTTTTCCAGTCAGTGGAACAACACAATATGCAGTCGATTTAATCGAAGGCCGATATATCGATCTCGAATCTAGTTTTGAATCTGAATGGGTTTCTATCGCAGTACCTTTGAGTTCGAATTTCTATGGCGTGATTGAGGTTCCAACTGGCTGGCATCGACTAGAACTACGTTTCATGCAAGATGGTAATCAACTAGCGACTCAAGTCATAAATCCAGTTGGAGTTGGAGAAGTATTCATTGTTGCTGGCCAATCGAATTCTGCAAATCATGGCGATGCTCCACTTACTCCTACTGACTCTAGAGTGAGCACTTGGGGGGCTAGTGGTTGGCGTTTTGGCTATGATCCCCAACCTGCTGCTACAGGAAATAGTGGTTCTCCTTGGCCAGTTGCTGGAGATTTGCTAGCAGCTCGATATGATGTTCCCATTGGTTTTCTTTCAGTGGGTTATGGCGGTACACCAGTCGATCGATGGGTGCCAGAACAGAACGATCTGTTTTCAAGAATTACAGATGCATTAGATGCTGTTGAGCCGAGTGGTGCAAGAGCCATCCTATGGCATCAGGGAGAAAGCAATGCTGGCGGAACAAGTGCGGAAGATTATGCTAGAATGTTAGGAGAAGTCGTGCTTGGAAGTAGAGAACATGCAGGTTATGAGATTCCTTGGATTGTGGCTCGAGTAAGTTTTGTTCCCAACGGAGATTCTGTGAAGATGGGATGGATAATCGAGGGCCAAAACGCAGTGATTGAAGATGATCCATTGACGTTCCCTGGGCCTCATACCGACGATCTGAATGGTACGCAATGGCGTTACGATACAATTCATTTCAATGAAGCAGGCTTGAGAGAACACGGTTTACGTTGGGATGCGCAAATCTCATCCGCTATGGATGATTTATTTCATCCAATTTTAGATTCTGATTCCGATGGAGTAATCGATGACCAAGACGATTGCCCTGATACTCCAGAATCAACAGAAGTGTATATTGATGGTTGTAGTGAAGAACAACGACAACCAGGAAGTACTACTGATGCAGACCAAGATGGGATCATGGATGTAGATGACTTATGTCAAGAAACTCCGATTGGAGAATCCGTTTATGTAAACGGTTGTAGCGACAGCCAATTAGATACTGATTCCGATGGAGTTTCGGATGCAGAAGATGCCTGCCCGTTCTTCAACGATTTAATCGATAGTGATTTTGATTCAATACCAGATGGCTGTGATGATCTCATCGATAGAGATAATGATGGCGTCTCGGATGCGGATGATGTTTGCAATAATTTTGATGATACAGTCGATGTTGATGCTGATGATATCCCTGATGGATGCGATGAATTGATTGATTCCGATGGTGATGGCGTATCCGACTTAACAGATATTTGTAACAACCATAATGATTCCATAGATATTGATTCTGATGGTGTTCCAGATGGGTGTGATGAATTGATCGATTCGGATAATGATGGTGTAGCAGACGAATTCGATATTTGTCCAGAACATGATGATGCTATCGACTTAGATCTAGATATGATACCCGATGGCTGTGACGATTCGATCGATATCGAAACAGAAGTGAAAATCGAACAAAATTCAATGGATAGTGAAGAGGTGAGAGCTGTTGTAGCCATATCAGTTCTTATTTTGATATCAATACTACTCATTATGTTGATCCGGCGAGGAAAGCCTCCTGCTAATGAACAACACCGTTATTTTGTAGAAAAACAATATACGAAATTCTGAAAAAAGAACAATCTAGCGCGTAAGTTTCATGTGGAAATGATGGACTCCTTTTTCATGTATTGCGGAATATCTCCCACGATGATACAAGCGGGACCGAAGTCCACGCATGCATCCTTCTACAACATTCTGATCTTGAAGTTCAACCTTATCGAGAAGAGCTCCAGCCCCCATCTCTAAGAGTTCAGGATTTTGAACATAACTTCTGAACAAGATCTTCGTCGTATTCACGCTAGTTGGAACGATGATATTCATTGAAACGCCCCATGGATAGATGTTCATCATCATGTTTGGATAAAGCCACCAATAATATGCAGCAACACGTTTTCCAGCATCGACAGCATCATCAGGAATATCAAAACAAATATCGTTTTCATTAGCCATTCCAATCTGTAAAACAGCGTTTTCATAACACTCTGTTGAATATTCCTCTTTCGATAATGCGTTGTTGAGTTCTGGATGAACGAATGGAATGTGAAAACCTTCTAGATAATTATCAACATACAGGATCCAGTTTGCATCAATATCCCATTCACGATCTCTTGCAGCATCGTGTTGTAGATTCAAATCCTTCACCCACCAATTCAATCTCTGCTCAATAGGTTGTAAGATCGATTCAAGTTTCAGAGAAGGATTGAGGGAGGTGAATTCAAATCCAAACCATGCTTCAAGATTGAGAGAAGGTAGATTATCAGAATCTGCTGGATAGTTTTCAACGTTCTCAAATCCAGGCATGTGTTTTAGTTTTCCATTTTTTTCGAATGTCCTTCCATGATATTTACACTGAATTGAATTTCCGTTTTTCTTTTCCTGACACAAGATCATGCCACGATGAGTACAGACATTGGCAAGAAGGTGCTTCTCTGATTCATGATTCGTTCGAAGAAGAGGTTGCTTCAAAATAGCTTCAAGATGTGGAATCGGAGTCATATCGGAATCAAATTCACTTTGATGGCCAACAAATTGGAGGCACTGCCTGATCTCCTCCATCTGCTTTGTGAAGTACTTCTCCTCGGTGTAAAATTCGGAGGGAAGGGTCTGAGCCACCCGAATATCCGAATCGATGAGTCCGTCCGACATTGGTCAAATGTTGTGCCTCATTCTCTTGAGTCTTG
>CEVR01166772.1_pt1 | contig 11109 bp, 8 predicted proteins | sample 356541 | NCBI WGS metagenome assembly CEVR01 (sample SAMEA2623734, study PRJEB7988) | marine metagenome | isolation source: saline water (ENVO:00002010), including
TCTCCAATTTGATGATAAGAATAGGTCCCAGTTACTGAGTAATCTCCGATACCTCCTAGATTTGTTGATGAGGACGAATTTGGAGCACTTGCTAGATAGGTTGCTTCAAGTCCTGCAAGTGGAATGATAATTACCGCGGCGAAAGTACCGATCTTTTTTGTATCTGGCCAACTGAATCTTCCCAGAGATGAAACATGAGGAGTTCTCTTCCAGTTCATAATAAAGTGAGCGATGAATGCAGCACCCATCCCAGGAACCGAGGGGAATATTCCGTCTGCACCGGCAACGGATTTCCAACCCATAATAGCAGGAAGCATAGACCAAAGTATAACTGTGGTAAAGGCAGAAATCATCATTACAGTAGAATGGGTAGTGTCGGGTTTGTAACCCATCCAACGAATTATCAGCAAAGGAACAAATATGCTACCAAGGCCATAAACTGCTAGTACAACCAATTTGAATACCGAATCTCCGCCAGGAATGTAAAGTCCGCCAACTGAAATTGCTGTTGCGAATGCGGCTACAACTAAAGTGACCTTCTTTGTAGTCTTGTGATCCTCTCTCCACTCCGGTTTGATATCATCTGTAATTGCAGCGGTACAAGCGAGCACCTGACTGTCTGCGGTTGACATTGTCGCAGCAAAAATAGATGCTAGAATCATGCCAACTCCTATTGCAGGCATAGTATCCATTGCCAACATTGGAAGACCTAATTCCGGGTCAAAATTACTAGATTTTGGGAATACTACACGACTAGATAATCCGACAAAGGTCATTAGAATTATGAATGGTGTTTGCCAAACGAAGAACCAAATCATTGCCTGTTTTCTGTCTTTGTCAGAACCGAGAGTCATCACTCGAGAAACTACTTGTGGCTGACCGGCAACTGCTAATCCACCAAGGAAAAAGGCAAATGCCCACATTGAAACTCCAAACATTAGGTCAGGTGGCATAATATTTGTCAGTGCAGGGTCTTGGGATTCAAGCCCTGAATTCATTCCACTAAATCCGCCAACTTCGCCTAATGCAATCCAACAAAGAATCAGAGAACCAACAATCATGACACATGATTGAATCGCATCTGTCCATATTGAAGCGCGGATTCCTCCAGCATAACAGTAAGCAACCACTAGTACAAATCCAATCAATATTCCAACCAGTTCAGGCCATCCCATCATTACCAGTAATGCCTTACCGCCTGAGGTGAGTTGCGCTGCTGCATAGATGCTTAGGAAAAGCACTGAAAGTACTGCAGCTAGTTTAGCCTCAGGTGCTCCTGCCTTTTCTGCAACAAGCGATGAAAGAGATCTAACATTTCTTGCATGTCCCTCTTCTTGAATAAATTTGTAAAGCCACATCCATGCAACTAGTTGGCCAAGAGTGGAAGCAATGGCCATCCAAATTATGTTGTAACCCATTATGTAAGTAAATCCGATTGCACCGATGAACATGTAACCTGAATTCCAAGTACTAACTGCAGAAAGTGCAGCAAGAGCAGGATGCATGCCGCGTCCTGCAACCAGATAATCATCAGTAGTATCCTTCTTTACACGGATAGATGCTAAACCAACTCCGGCAAAAAGAAGCATAAAGGCGAGAAATGAGATTACTATCCAAAATTTCTCAGAAATCTAAATCACCTTAAGTTAATACTTCCAAAAGACGATCTTGCTCCGCGGCTCTACGTAATTCCATAGCAATTCTTCTGCCGCTAGAAACCGGTTTTCTCCAAGTCGCATTTCCATATGGGTGCCCCACTGAAACATGGACATTAGTTCCGCCACCTAAACGAGGTGCAACATCATAAATGTAGTAATTCATATCTTTATCAATACAGGTTTGAAGACAAAACGGACCAATTATTCCTGGGTCGTAATGTTCCTTACTAGCAGTGATAAACTTCTCACCTAATTCGAATGCTTTCTCAAGTAGAGATTCACGAATAGTTGCTGTATTGTGGCCAACTACAGTCATTTCTGGTATTTGTTGATGGGCTGGCATGGTCATTTGTTGCGGTGCAGGTAGCCTTACATGGCCATCAAGCGAGGATTCAAATCGCCAATCAACACCAAGAAGTTCTAATTTAGGCATTTCTTCTTCCAAAGGAGAATAAAAGAAATTCAAATTGAATACAGGTCCAATTACATATCTTTCAATTCGAGCGCCATCAAGACTTTCTTGGTTTATGACTCCCTCTTTTAGTAGGGTTTGAGATTTTTCGACATATTCTTCATAGGAAGAACAAGTAAAGAATCCTCTCTCCAATTTCTTTTGAGCATGATGGAGTTTTACAATTACTAAACAGTCAATATCTTGCGGGTCTGCAATTGCTTCAGGATAAGGTAGACCCGCTTTATCTAAAATCCAATAATAATCTTGGTCTTCGGTCCTTTCCTCCATACGAAGCATACTTCTTGAACCAAGCATAGGTACCTTGAAATTATTCTCAACATCATCGATAGATGAATATGAAGTAAATGAACGATTAGGAATATAAATCACATTTCGCTTACGCATTTCCGCCTGCATCTCTGGCTTCATCACATCATTAAATGAATCCATCACAATCGCTTTGTCTACCATTCCTCTACGAACTCTTCCAGACATTGTTCTCTGTGTTTTAAAATATGATGAATAAGTCTTCTCTCTGCCTTTTTGACAATAAGCAACAGTCGGAAAACCTTCTTCGATTGCACCGTCGCATATGTCTAATGCAGAATGACTAGCAGTCATACCAATTCGTAATTTAAGACTATCATAGTCTTCCATGATGTTAGCGATTTGGTCCTTGCTAATCATCTGAATTTCCCCTGCTAATTTCTAATTGACCAATGAAGTCTTTGAACTTCACTCACGCTGAAGTTCCATCAATTCCTCTGTTGATAGGGTTTCTCCGCTCATCAATTTAATCATTAGGTCTTGAACTTCAACACGTGCTCCACGTTGTGATTCTCCACTTACAGAACCTCTCATTGCACGAAGCATATCTTGAATCGAGTGTAGGCATCTAAGTGAAACGATGTAAAAGTGGTGGGCTTTATCTGCCTCTTTCTTAGACTTTCTTAATTCACGGTGAGCTGATTCAGCATGTTCACGCTGGCGGTCAACTTCCTTGTTCCACTGTAACATCAATTCATGAGCCTCTTGAGCAGCCTTAGCTGCTTTTTGAACTTCTATATGCGCTTCTTCCTGTGCTTGGAGTGCTTCACGTAACTCTCCACGTGCACCTTTCAAATCATCATTTGAGTTTTCTGCGGCTTTCATTTCCTTGATCTTTTTATTGAGTTCAGTCAATTGTTTCATGACTTTCTTCTCATTTTTACCAAGATGTTTACCCATCTCCATTTCTCTTTCTAGGCGCTGGAATGTCTTTTGTAATGAGAAAACAGTTTCCTTCTTTTCACGCTTGCCTCTGTGTCCACGAGGCTCTTCCTCTTTGGGTCCTCGCTCGGCATTAAGTGTTGATTTCGCCTCTTTGACCAGTTTGTTTGCATTTGCTCGTAGAGATTTTTTCTCTCGAACTAATTCATTCATTTGCTCGCGGATCTCTCTTTGCTGTCTAACGTTTTGAATCAATTCACGAACTTCAGCATTTAGTTCGTTTCGAGTGACAGTATGTTCCTTTGTTCTAGTATTCCATTCGTCACGAGTAGTACGATATTGAGTCGCTTTTTGGTCAACGAGTTTACGCTTTTCTTCCAGCATTGGTTTTATTTCACTCATTTTATCGCTTCCTATCGCTGTGAATATTGTACTCACAACGAATCGGCCACTAACAACTTCCATTTGAAGGCTGTTATTCCCTTGCGTAGCAAGGGATTTCAGACATGGTCTTCCAACAGTTCGCATGTTGTGGTTAATTCATTGCGAATAGATCCCAAATTACAACCCTCATTACAGCGTACTGCTAAGATATGGCCACTCTTCATTTTCTTTCCAATGACGGTCCCCTCTTCTCCCACAATTGTTAGCAATATGTCATTTGGACGAGTATCGAATAAAGAAATCAATTTTGATAAGTCAAATTCATTGGAAGTTCTTTCAATTAAGAATCCATCCTCTGAGATTAATGCTGTACAATTGATGCCCTCAATTTGAGCAAGCTTCGAGAGTATGTGTCCTCGCACATGTTGTGGTCTATTAGGAAGGACATGACTATTGTGATTGAATTCTACCTCGCATAACTAGCCCTAATCCTTCTTTGTAATATCCTTTTAATTCCCCGATTACTTCTAAACCCCTCTTTCTATAGAAATCAATGGCTCTCGAATTACTAGCTCTAACCTCTAATTGCAATTCAGTATGACCATCTTTCAAACAAGCATCGATCAATAGGTTCCATCCCATGGAGCCTAAACCCTTACCCTGCAATTCTCTGTCTATTGCAAAAGCCACAATCCTGGCTCTTTCATCACTAAATTTAGTTGCCCATAGTAGGCCATGAATTTTACTTGGGTTTTCACAATCTATCAGAATTAAATTTCCATCCCACTCTTGTATGGGTAATGCCCTGATAGAACCTTCAAAATATTCCTCTCCAGTCTCCCGGAAAAATAATTGTTTGATTTCTTTGATGGAATTTTCATCAAGCTGTTTTGGAGACTTTCCAACTACCCATTTGAGATTCATTTGTTCCACACTTCAATGCCGGTCTTTAGGCTTAAATTGACTTCTCTTTCCTCTTTGAGCACCAAGATTTCCAAGTTTCTTCATACCCGCCTTCTTTGATTTTGTTTTTCGAACTTTTTTAGATTCACTGGATACATTATTGCTGCTTGATAGTAATTGAGATATATCCCCAATAGTTAGTGGAGCATTTGAATCAGACCGTTTCCTATCTTTTTGTTTACCACGTTTGGAATTATTGTAGCGCTTGTTTGAGTTTCCATTTTGTTTTTTGCGTAGCCAAGCATCGAGTCTTCCAGCTTCTCTTCGCATTTTGTGTAGTTCATTTTGTCTTTGACGTATTGCTTTTTGCAGAGATTTGACCCTGCGATTGTATGACAGAACCTGGCCACTAGATATTTTCACATCCTTCAATAGCGGTTCCTCTGAAAGTATTTTTTCTGTTGCTTCATCGTGTTTGTCAGCAAAAATCTTCAATTTTTTAATTTCAGATTTTTGTGTTTTTACTAAACTCACATAATTTTCATGCAGCTGTGTTGCTTCAATCGCTTTAGCATGCATTGCCTGTAACTCAAGGAACCAAGAGAATTGTCTCATTTCTTTGTATAAAGACGGTACTGAATGAATATCAACTTCTTCAGTTAATCGATTATACACCCTGATTAGTTCTTCCTCAATCATGTGCTTTGGTAGGATAATATTCTTGCTGATTGTGTCACGCTTTGTTTTAATCAAATCGATTTCTTTACTTCGTGCACCTAATCCGGTGATTATTGATTTGTGTTCCTTTTTGATTCCTGAAGTTTCTTTGACAACTCCCCTCATTGCATTTGCCATTTTCATTGAATTATTCTTTTCATCATCTAATGCATTGATTCTAGTTTCAACAGCCGCAATTTCTGCTGATAGATTTTCACGCATTTGCCTTACCGAATGGTCTGGCAAGGTGCGAAGATCATGAAATAAATCATCTGGTTCTAGATTTGATAGACGTCCTTCATCTATCGTAGAACAAATTTCTTTCCAAGTTGAACCTTCTCCAAACAACCTTACAGTACGGATTAATTCGTCTTTTATCCTTAGTTCACCTTCTGCTCTAACAACCCTGCATAAATCATGCTCAATCGCTAGTGGATCTTCAACCGGCAAGTGATGTAATCCCATATATGGTGGCTTTTTGCTTTCACTATTGATTATATCAAATGCAGAAGGTGTTTCATTATTCCATCCCTTGGAATCTCTGGTTAAAGGAGCACCATTTCTAATAGAGACAATATCATCGTCCCAATTCCAATTAGCATATCTCTTGAAAAACCGATATAGTAACTGTGATAAAGTCGATTTATTCGAATCGTCAGAAGTTAATTCCTCATTGATTGTGATATCATATTCTTGACCCTCAATAGTTTCTATTGTTCTTTCCTCACTAGCTTGTAAGTTAGGAATTACTCCTTCAATTTGTAAGTGCTGTATGGCTAAAATAGACCAAGTATAAGATGAAAATGTTCCCGAATGAGAATCGCTCAGATTTCGATGTAATGCCCAATATTTGATGCATATTACTAACTCTTTTACCCTCTTATCTAATTTTGAATATGCTGAAAGTAATTTTGTGTTATGCAAGGCAAGTGTATTATTCACCGATATGTCAACATCAATTCCACTTCTTGGGTCACTGAATTTAACAATTGGAACCTTTGCGCGTGTCAAAGCCTTAACATTCTCCATACCTTGCCTTTCCATCATTGCACTGATCCGCTTTACAATCTGTTTTTCTTTACCATTTGGTACTATTAAGCACAGGTCTAAGTCACCCTTTTTCAGAGAAAGTCCTGTTTCGGAAGAGCCAAAAGGAACCATTGTGCTATCCTTGAATTTTGAAGCAATGCTTTTTTCGAGGTGACGAAATAATCCGCTTCTTCTTTTTGAATTATTCTTATTGCTAGAATTATTTAAAACAATATTATTGAGGGGTTTATCGAAGGATTGAATGATCTTTTCAGATGGTTCTTTGATCACTAATTCACCAGTTATTTTAGAGTGTAAATCTGGCCAATTATTGCAGTCCTCTCTTGACATACCAGTAATTTCACAACGCCAACTCATTCCTCCTCACCTTCCGGCTTTTGAGTTGGTTTTTTCTTACCTGTTTTCGATATCGCTTTCGAAGAAGGACCGCCTTCAATAACTCTTTTTTGAGCGATTAGTAAATCATTAAAATCATCTTTTTCTATACATGATTGCCAAAATTCCAGAGCATCTTGGCTAGAGTCGAGTGCAGATTGCAGTTTTTTAGCCCGGGAAGTAGAGCGTCTTCGCACCTCTTCCCAATGAATAAAAGATTCATGGCGTTCTGCATTTGCTTCAACTAATTCTGCCATTGCATCATGTGCTTTTTGTGCGGAATCAAGTAACTTCTTAGCTTCTTTTTGAGCGCCTCTCATTTCATTAACCAATGGTTGGGAAGCGCTTCTTTCATCAACCCATTCTTGATGCTCTCTCATCAATGAGCGCATTTCCTTGATATATCTCTCTTCAGTCTTATGGGTTCCCGCATTAGTTTCTAATTGTCTTTCGATATTTTCTAGTTTGGCTGCAAGCTTTTCTTTTGCCCATTTTGGATCAGGATTTTTCATTCCTCCAGTCGCTATCAACTCTTCACGAATATCATTAGCCTTTTCAAAAAGGGCTCTTGCCTTTTTTTGTGAAGCATTTCTTTCTTGCTTTAGTCCCTTGACCTTAGCATTGATTTTGTCACGTTCATCACGTGCTGATTTTGCTAAGGGTTCAGCCTCAAGTTGTTCTTCCTTGTGCGCTTGTAAATCATTAGGAATCATTTCCGATAATCGCTCCCTACGATGTAAAATTGCTTGCGCCAGTAACTTGGGACTGACAGCAAGCAGGTCGTGAGCATCCATCTGAATCATCACGGCCACCCGCACATCTTGGATAAAGGCTACGACCCACCCTTAAGGGTGGGTGAATGTGAAGAACCCCCTCCGTGCAGCATTATCTAATGCGGCGCTCTATCTTTCTGGTATTGTTGCTAGGATTGGCCGTCTTGCCTGCCTCGCACGCTACCGGTGGCGTGATACATTCAGTAGTCATCAGTGGTGATGGAGATATAGGCGAAGGTCCTGTTGATGTGAATCTTACTTTTATTGGAGTTGGAGGTGCGGTTAGCGCTTCAGTAAATTGGACAGCATCTTTAACCGATTTTGAAGGTTCACCTATCGATTCTAAAACCGGAAATGTAATCGTTGAAGACGGGGCCTTAATCAGTGTTGAAACCTCTCTAAATAATGCTCCACTTGGTTATTCCAATCTAACTGTAACTCTAACTGGAGACATTGGAACTCCAAATAGTAGCCAGTATATTTCATGGTCAGAAGTAATTCATAGATTGCGTCCTTTGGACGTATCGTTGTCTAATCCAATCTATACTGCTGTAGATCAAGCAGGTATTGAAACAGGAAACTTGACCATTAGAGATGGCGACTATTCCCGTATTGATGTTGCTTTGAGAAATGATGGAGATATTCCATGGAATGGTTCAGTTAATGCTTCAATTGATGGTATTGCGATTCCCCCAATATATGCAAATATTTCTGGTGATTCCTCTCAGATAATTTCGATACTAACTCAAAAATTGAGTGAAGGAGAAACCCCAGTAGTAATCAGTTTAAACGGTCCGAACGATTTAGATTCATCAGATGATATATTGTCATTTAATTTATTGATTGGACCACCTCCTTTGGCAGATCTAGAATGGAACTTAAGTAGAAATGAGGAAGCTATCGCTGGAACTGAAATTTCTTGGACCATCATTGTAAATAATTCTGGAGAATCAATTTATGACGGTGGAATTTATTGTAATTTTAATGGTGAACAATTCTTTTCAGAGAACCATTCTATTGCTAAAGGTAGTGAGATTACTATTGTTCCAAGTACAATAGCCCGCCCTGGAACGCTTTCATGCCACCCCGAAAGCCGCACATTATCAAACAATAATGTCAGTGATGATTTGGTAATCTCATCAGCGGTTTTCATAGGAGCCGGGCATTCTACTCCAACCATACTTCAAGGGCCATGGCATGTTGGTGATGAGATTTTCATGTCTATGTTGCTCAGGAACGAGGGAGACTCTTCTGGACAAGCTAATTTACAGATTGAGATTTCTGATGAGACATCTCAGGGACAAAATATAACTTTAGAAAAAGATGGAGCAGGTGAAGTAAATCATGCTTTCAATTTTACAACATCTGGAGAGAAGGTTGTGAATTGGAGTATTGTAAGTATTGATGGCGGCGTAGACTCGAATTTGTCAGGACAGGTCTTGATTCCTGTTCTAGATGCGCAATTAATTGATTTAGATATTGATTCATCGAGTAATTCAGATCAAGGTCTGGAAATCGATTGGAGTATAGAATTGGCAGAAGGGAGGGAGAGATTAGTTATACTCGAATATGGAACTGAGAATTCAGGAATAAGAACTGAATCCCTTCAAGAGGAGAGAGTCCTACTACCAGGTATGACCTCTGGCAGTTTGAATTTAGGAGAATCATCTAGTGATAAAGTGTATTTTACTGCGACATTGGTCGATTGGAATTGTGCATTCTTGTCCGACCTAGATACGGAAATTGATATTCCGGTTTATGTTGTTAGTCCCATTATTACATTGGAAAACTTTACCCAACCAGTAATTCCAGAGCAAGGTGAAGATGTGACTTTGTTCTACTCTTTGGAAGATGCAGGAGATGCTTCAATTCCAGCCGGTCATGTAGTTTTCACCACTAGGGATGGAACTGTTTTGAGTAGTATCGAAACTGAAAAAATTGATAATAAAAAATCATTTGATACTATTGTTAAATGGCCGGATGACGATATTGTCACTATAACAGCAACTTGGTATGCAGCTGGTACTTCATCCACTGATTCTATCGAAGTAGATTCACAGATAGGTACAATCATTGATGATGAATTTAAGATTCCTTGGGGCGGGATTCTCGGAGGCATAGCTTTGGGAGTCGCATTAATTATGGGATTGCGATTAAAAAATGGCCCTTCAAAGGAAAAGAAAACTAAGAGCGAAAAGAAAGCAGTACAAGAAAAACCTTCTCAAGAAGAAAAAGTAGAGGTCACTTGTCCTTCTTGTGATCGCCGATTAAAGGTCCCATCCACCTATTCTGGCGCGGTACGTTGCCCCGAATGTGAAGATCGCTTTGAGGTCGAAGGTATAGAAGAGGAGCAAGAAATAGATGATGAGATTGAAGAGGAGTCTCCATCAGATAAAGAGCCAGAAATTCTATGGTCATCTTCCGGAGAAGACATACTTGAATGTCCAAAATGTTCTCGTAGTTTGAAGGTGCCCTATGACCGGAGGCCAGCGAAAGCCCGCTGCCCTGCTTGTGAAGCAATTTTTGAGGCGAGAAAAGAATAATCGATGTGAAAATATGGTTACTGGACACTTTCAGGAATTTGAAGATGAATATTTGGAGACACTGTATAATTTTCACGAGAAGAATCCTGGTAAAAGGGTAAAGAATGGGGAATTATCGACTTATCTCGATGTATCGCCAGCCTCTGTGACAGAGATGATACAACGCTTATCTCGCAATGGTTTTGTTGATTATATGCCATACAAAGGGGCATTATTAACCGAATCTGGGATTGAACATGGTCAGATGATAAAGCGCCGACATAGGCTTTCTGAAGTCTTGCTTACGCTACTTCCTTTCGAAGGTGATGTTCATGAAACAGCTTGTATGATGGAACACGCAATAGATGACGAGTTAGAAATCTGCTTAACCAAGATTTTGGGTAACCCACAATTTGACCCATCTGGGCAAAAAATACCTGAACCATGTGACCGGATTGCAGAAAAACTGCATGGAAAATCTGTGGTCAAACCTCTTGCTAAATTGAATGACAAAGAAGAAGCTGAAATCATTCTGATTATGATTTCGGCCAGTGATAGAACTGCTATTGCACAAATGGGTATTGCTATTGGCTCTAAAATTATCAAGAAAGCCGGATCACTATTTATCGAAGATTCAGAAATTTTAATCGCTGAAGAATTTAGCAAGCAAATCGTTGTGAGGTGCCTTGATGACTGATAATGAATTAATCACAGTTCTAAGGAAAAAAGAGCGTCGATTATACGCGCTCGACAAACAATTCATTTCCGATGGATTAAGATTGATTCTTTTACTTCCATCTACTGCAATTCTATTTATTTTCGGAGCCTGGGGTTACAACGATGGCAGTCCTATCTGGTGGGGCGAAAATATCGAACCAAATGTTGGCGCTGATTTCGCAACCGGTTTGACGGTAATCGCTCTAACCATCACAATCGGTTTCTGCGCTTCATTGATTGTTCATATGCAACGTGCAAGTTTAACTCGTAAAGTTTTCAAAAAGGAGGTTGAAGCTGCAGCAGAAGGCCATAGGCCGGTCACTTCTATGCACGGTTTTGCTTCTATC
>CEVR01036104.1_pt1 | contig 11041 bp, 12 predicted proteins | sample 356541 | NCBI WGS metagenome assembly CEVR01 (sample SAMEA2623734, study PRJEB7988) | marine metagenome | isolation source: saline water (ENVO:00002010), including
GAAGAACAAATTGTAAAGATTTCTTTCCTATCTGGGCCAGCAGACATTCCAGCTAGAACTAATATCTCTCCTCCACTAAATAATTGTAGAACTTTATTTGCCATCTCAAATTGTCCTTCAGAACTCATTGGTTGGGCATTTCCAGTAAGGGTATAGACCGTTTTTCCATCTAAATCAATTCTAGAGAGTAAGATATGAGGCGGCATTAGTAATCCGTTATCATCTAATGTCGCTAGAGGTGGTAATGCAGGATGTAGTAATCTTGCAATCGGCTCAGCATCAAGTTCACTATTTACAGCATCAATCGCTAATTTGCCAACATCACCAACGCCTGGCATTGCAACCAAGAGCATTTCACCTGAGGTTTCAGTCTCGATTAACCAATCGATGAGGACGCCCATGTTCTTCTAAGCGAGTTGTGGAGGGGGATAATGATTGCTTTACAATTGAGGATTGAAACAGCGTTCTATTCACTCTTCTTCACTATTCGAGAGAGTTGGTAGACTTTGTGCCCATCCCTCTTGCTCAACACCATCTAATTTACGACGTAAGTGTGCTCTTTTATCTTCAGGAGACCACTTCATAGGCGCTGCTACTTGAGCAGTACCGCCACACTCCGGACAGATAGTCGTTAAGCAATAAGCACCACAATCTAGGCATTTTTGCAATAGTTGGCGCACCATATCACTCTCTCTCAGCAGTAGCAGAACCGCCACATGCCAAGATGGTATCTATACATGCACTAGTTGCGTTATTCCATACTTCTTCACCACTCTTGAAATCAGGAGCTTTCAATTCTATACGATAAGATGGAGCGCCATCATAGTGGCAAGAAACTTCGATTTCTGCTTCTTTGTCAGAGAACTTTTCAGCTGCTAGAAGTGCTTTACGAATTATTTCTACTCCTTCAGCATCATCAACACGAAGAACAAAACGACCTCTAATCTCTACAAATGGAGGAATGATATTTTCAACAGCCATCTCGATAAATGGAGCGAGCCAATCTCCTTCGAAACCAGCCTCAGCAAGTGATTCAGGTTTTGTTGCGGCTTCCTCAAAAGCCCCGTAAAGGGTGGCGAAAACCTCAGTTAATTCGGCCTGGTTCTCTTCTTTAGTACTTTCATCCCAGCCTACATTTTCAGATAGAACTTTGAGTAATTGTTTTGCACGTTCTTCATTTTTCCATTGTTGTAGTCTATCTCTTTTACGCTCCTCACTAACAGATTTCAGGGATAATTCTAGAGAGCGACCATCACGGCGAGTTCGAAGGACTTTGCAAATTAGACGCTGACCTTCCCGAATTACTCCGCGAATATTTTTGATCCAACCGCTCGCAACTTCTCCAATAAAGATGAAACCATCAATATCTTCAAATTCGTCCAAGACAACATATGCCCCGTTCTGTTTTACTTCTTTGACAGTACAAACAACTAATTCACCCTCGGAAGGGCCATTTTCGAGAGGGTTGTCCATGGAGGTCGTCGCCTCCTCACTCCAAAGCCTCAATGACTTTACATCCCACTAACTGTGCCTTTCCGCCAGATGGGTTGGTCAAGGTTGCACCACATACTGCGCATGGAATCGCAGTAGTAGCACGTGAAAAAATGATAGCTTCTGAACCACAATCTATGCATGTAACTTTCAAAAACTCACTTGTCATTATTGGCACCTCAGTTGTCGACTAATTCGAATTTCTTAGCACGCTGGCAAGGCGCATAATGTGCCTTGCCGGTTTCAGTGCAACGGAATAGAATGTTTACTCTCTTGGTAGGTTTTTCACGACCATCTGGCTTAGGACGCGGGAAACCACGATAACCTGCCATAACTCTGCGGAAACGACGCTGACCCCACTTTAATTCGCTAGCACGGCGCTTCTTTACGCGCTCAACAGTATGCATAGTATGCTTACCAGCACTGGGGCTGTATCTCTTGACCTGTCGTGGCATCTTTACCATGGTCTCACCTTTGAGCATTCGGCCCACATGGGGTCCCTATTTAGTGGTGTCGGATTGACATATAGTTACAAACGAGCCACTGCGGACATAATGTAACGGTGGGTTTGATAAATCAATCGATTCCGTTGAGTCGATATGGGTGCGATGCTCGAGGCCGCAATATGGTTCTGGCTGCCACTAATTTTGGTCCCTATCGGTTTAGGGATTACAATATCTGGTAAAAATAAAATCATTGGTAAGGTCATTGCTGCTATTGGATTGATATTGGTTATGATATCGGCTTGGACTGTACCTTCCTCAGACTCCTCAGCAGCAGGCCATCTGCTACTATCGATCTTAGGACCAAGTATTTTGATGGGATATGGGCTGTACGGAGTAGTATTTGGAGGACATGTTCCTGTTGCTAGGCTAGATAAGAGTGCTCGTTGGAGTGGGATTCTAGCAGTAATATCTTCGCTGGTAATATTTTGTATAATGCATTGGGGAGCGCTTACACCTATTTGGAGGGGAAGCGTAAATCCATACTGGATAGTATTCTGGCCAACCTTTTTGATGTTCGCTACAGCATTATGTTCTCTTTCTTCAGTCGCTTTAGTCGGTTTTGGTAATAACCGAGCGGCTGAATCGATTAAATTAGCAGCATTATCTACTGTTATTGTAGGAATCGCATTAGCTGCAATGTTCTTTGGTGGCGAGCAGACCACTGCCGAAGAATTCCGTGGTCATCTTTGGTTAGCAGCAGCGGATATATTCGGTACAATTGGAGGAATTGCTCTTGCAATTGGTGCATTTACAATCGTGATATGGACTTATGAATCTAATTTGAAGCCTCCACTAAATTCCGAACCTCCAACCAAGGAAGAAATAAAACATGTCGTTGGAATTGCTAAATCTCATATCGGGGGTGAAGATGATGAATAATCGAACAGTATCTTGGAAGATACTAATGTTGGCAGCGATTCTCCCTATCCTAATACTAGTCGCTATTTCAGTTAGCCTGGGAGGAACCTATCCTCCTGAAGCTTTCAAGAGATTTGGTAATGCCTTGCTAACCAGTTATATTGTGATGGGGTTGCTACTAATTGGAAATCTATTCTTTTATGCAGATTCACGCCATAAACCGACAGCCCCATTTGTTGGAATGTTAGTCGCAGTGATTATTGGAGTGGGTATTTCATGGGCAATGGTTTCTTATCAAGATCTCTTACTAGAAGCAAATAGTGGATTACGTGCTCAAATCTTATCCAATATCGTTCATTTACTAGTTAGCGGTACAGCGATGGCAATAGCAGCAATGTTGGCGATAGGATCAACTTTTGCAGTCATTACTGGCCGTCCTCGAAGTATATTGTTCCAAGAAGAGGAGTAATTTTTGTTTCCGTCGGTTTGATAAGGGGTGGGCTGGTCGCCGAGCCGTTAGGTGATATCATGTCTAAGGGTACTCCATCTATGGGTAAGAGGCAAAAGACCACCCATATTCGCTGCCGTCGCTGTGGCAGAAATTCATATCACAAACAAAAGGGATACTGTGCTTCGTGCGGTTTTGGCGCTACTGCAAGGATGCGCAAGTACAGTTGGGCTAAGAAAACTCATCGTCCCTGATTCTTTTTTTCAGTGGAAAGGGCTGTAAAGCCCCTGCGACTCGATTGATTTAGGCGAGTCATATGTGCGGCATAATTGGTCTCGTCGGACGCAAGGGCTATCATATCAACCAATTGCTATATGATGGATTAACCGTTCTTCAGCACAGAGGTCAAGATGCTGCCGGGATGATGACCGAATATGAGGGAAAATATCATCTTCGTAAATCCAATGGTTTGGTTAAAGATGTTTTTTTCAAACGACACATGCAAGGTTTGCTAGGCTCAGTGGGAATCGGTCATGTTAGATATCCAACTGCAGGCTCCTCTTCAGTAGCTGAAGCACAGCCGTTTTACGTCAACTATCCGTTTGGCCTTTCTCTTGCACACAATGGTAACCTTACCAATGCAGCAGAGATTCAGACAAAACTAACAAATCAATATCGAAGACATGTTAATACTACATCCGATTCTGAATTATTGCTCAATCTATTGGCAATGGAGTTAGAATCGCGCTCCCCAAATGTACAAATTAATGGCCTCGCCCATGTTGATGTAAACAATATTTTCGAAGCAGTATCAGCATTACATACGCAAATAACCGGAGGATATGCTTGCGTGGCTTTGATCTCAGGATATGGTATTCTAGCATTTAGAGACCCTCATGGAATACGCCCACTGATTTTTGGGAGTCGCGAAATAGATGGTGAAAAAGAGTGGATTGTGGCATCAGAGTCCGTAGCAATACATGCTTTAGGCTTTGAAGTTGAAAGAGATGTGGCTCCTGGTGAAGCGATATTTATCACTTCTAATGGGCAATTAAAGCACAAACAATGTTCACAAAATCCAGACCCTTCTCCATGTATCTTTGAACATGTATACTTCTCTAGGCCCGATTCGGTAATCGATGGGATTTCTGTCTATCAAGCTAGATTGAATCAAGGTCAAAGGTTAGCTGAAAGAATTCTCGAGCAGATGCCAGAGCATGACATTGATGCAGTTATTCCAGTTCCTGATTCAGGAAGGTATGCTGCATTACAAATGGCCTCGACATTAGGGGTTGAATATCGAGAAGGATTTGTTAAGAATCGTTACATTGGTCGTACCTTCATCATGCCAGGCCAAGCGGAACGTATGAAATCGGTTCGCCGAAAACTAAACGCGATACCAAGAGAGTTTGAAGGAAAGAATGTTTTACTTGTAGACGATTCTATAGTTAGGGGCACTACGTCCGCACAAATAGTTGAAATGGCTAGAGAAGTAGGTGCTAATAAAGTATATTTTGCATCTGCTGCACCTCCAGTAAGGTATCCTAATGTTTACGGAATTGATATGCCTGCAGTAACCGAATTTATTGCAAATGGTAGAACGGTTGATGAAATTGGTGAAACCATTGGTGCTGACCAATTATTCTATCAAAGGCTAGATGATTTAATTGAAGTTACCAGTATGAATGGAGAACAAAAATGGGATACAAGTTGTTTTGACGGCAAATATGTAACTGGTGATGTAAGTCTTGAATATCTAGCAGAATTAGAAGATTCTCGTAATGATGATGCTAAGAAAGCAAGAGGCTTTTCTGAAGAAACAATCGATCTTCACAACGACGAGTAGGTGTTTTCATGGCCCAAAAAGCCTGGATACTACGTTACGGCGAGCTCGGATTGAAAAGCCGAGTAGTTAGGCGCCAGTTTCAAAGAGCCTTATCAAATAATTTGGATAGAATCTCCAAGAATGCCAAAGTCCCTCTGATAAAAGATAGGATAAAAACGATGGAAGTAGTGACTTCTGATTCATCAAATGAAGTGACAGAGGACTTATTGTGTCACCTTTTAGGCGTTGTAATAATCGACCGTTCCGAAATCATCGCAGATTGTATCGACCCTGTAACCGTATCAAAAGAAATTCTCGAACGTGATACATTAAGAGGTAAACCTAGAACCTTTGGCGTCAGAACACGTCGAGTCGGCGCCAGAGGTGAATATACCAGTCAGGAGTACTCTGGGGAGATAGGCGCTGCGATGTGTGAGCTTGATGAAACTCTTTCAGTAGATTTGACCAATCCGGATATTTGGGTACGCCTGGTTTTGGAAATTGATTGCGTTTGGCATATGTCAAAGAGAATTGAAGGCGCAGGAGGACTACCTCCTGGCGTTCAAGGCGATGTACTGTGTAAAATAACTGATGAAGATACTTTGTTATCCTCGTTTTTGATAATGCGTCGCGGTTCTAGGTTAATTCCTGTTGAGGGTAGTGATGAAAAATTACTTGATATCCTGAGGCGCTGGGACCCATTCATTGGAAGAACAACGCGGGAATGGACAAGAGAGCGTATTCAAAGAGACCGTTATCCGTGGGGTGTGGTTGGATTGTCGATTGATGAGGGAGAACAATTGATCGTTCGTGCTGAAGGCAGGAAAACAACACCACTTTCAACCTTAGAACCTTTATGCGGATGGACTGATGAGGAGAAAATTAGTCTGAAAAAGCATATTCTTGAACCATCTCTCTATCCCTGTGTACCGGACATTGAGGCGTGGGTCTCATGAACCAGTGACCCTTAGCCCCTAGTATGGCGCTAACGGTTCCAGTTGTGAAAAAGTTCAACACAACAGGTAAAGTAAAGGCCGTTAGTTCCGGTGTAAACCTTGTATTTGGACAATATAATGGGCGATTGGTTATCGGTGATGGTGAACTCGAAATCGCCCCAATTACCTCGGTTGGAGAATTTTCAAATGGTGAAATCCTAGTCGGTTGTGAAGATGGATTACATTGCTTCAATGGTTTAGAAGAGTCATGGGGAGTTCCTTACGAAACTGGAATAGAATCGGTTTTTGTTGGAAAAAGCGAGGCCATTGTAATAGATGGATTAGGTAAAGGATATCTCTACAATTCTAAGGGTAACCTTCTAGCAAATCTTGCCGAGCAATCTATTCTTTTTGTTTCAATGGGTAAAAATATAGCGATTGCTAACGAAGCAGGGTTTGTAAGCACCTATTCACTAGAGGGTAATAAACTATGGGAAAGGCCTGCTAGAGGCGAAGTTGGTGAGCGAATTACCGCAATTGGATGGGATGATTCTGTACTGATTGTTGCCCGTGAGGGGCACGGATTGGTTCCAGGCGATGAAGAGGCATTGGAAATTGAATATTGGTATGGTCCGAATCTAGAAAAGAGAATTGATACTCGCAGTAGAGTGGTATCTATCGATGGCCCTTGGATGGGACTTGACATGGGTGGTGTTATGCTAAATGGTGAGGTTGTAGCCGAATTATCTCATCCTGCGCATACTCTAATCTCTACAGATGAATCGGTTTTGGTTGGAAGTTGGTTTCATCTCCACTCAATTAATTCACAAGGCATACAGTGGTCTGTCGAGACACAGGGAATGGTTGAACATGTATCTGCAAATACCGACTTTACCGCAGTATTGATTGCAGGCGAGGACCAGAATGATTACACCGAATCCGAACCAGTCGTCTTAATCGATGCTAGGGCAGAGCCTGTTGAGAATATTGATGATGATTCATCTATCGATGACTGGGGTGATGCTCCGGTAATCGAAATCGATGCAGAGGAATTGTATGGCGAAGAGATGAGTATAGAAGAGATTGCAGGAATCGGCCAATCTAGTCCGGTAACCGGTCATGATGATTTGCTGTCAGCTCTAGAGGATGATTTTGAGCCAGAGGAAATAGAAGAAAGCATTGAGGATGATTTGATGTTGGCGTTATCACTTGATGCTGAAGAAATAATCGCTCCTTCTCCAGATGCAGGAGGAGATCAACAGGTAAAGACTGAGGATGATGGAACTGCAACAGTTACTCTTGATGGCTCTGGCACAACCGATCCACAAGACAGAATCGAACTTTGGTCATGGGTCGATGATACAGGTCGGGAAATTGGTACCAATGATAAAATTAGAGTAAAATTACGTGAAGGTAGTCATCGTTTCGAGTTACGAATTCGTGATAAAGATGGCCGCTGGTCTTCCGATTCAATAGATATCAGAGTAGATTGAAATGGTAAATTCCCCACATATAGGCCATTTTTTTGTTACCGCCTTGCAGCAGCGCTGTTCAGTGGTCACCAATCCGCAAAACGGTGAAACTGTAATCATTGATGGTGGAGGAGATTTTGAAAGAATTAGTGCTTGGATTGACGATGGAATCGGCCAGCCAGATTTTGAAATAAATTCTTATGATGGAGAGCGAAAGGTAGTAGCTCTAATCAATACCCATGCACATTTTGACCACAGTGGACACATACCTTTTTTCAAAGAGCACTATGGTTTGGAATGGTGGCTTCATTCCGATGACAATTATCTCCAAACTTTAGCGAAGAAGTCTGGAGAGCGCTGGGGGTTTACTTTGCCAGAACCTGCGGTAGCAGAAAATAGTTGGGAACATGGAGAAACGCATACATTTGCAGAAATGGATTTCGAAATCATTCATACGCCCGGTCACACCCTAGGAGGCTGTAGCCTATATCTCAGAGTCGATGATGGTCCAGACCATTTATTTGCTGGAGATACACTTTTCCAAGGCTCGATTGGGAGAACCGATTTGCCACATTCTGGTGGTGATATGGATCTTTTACTTCGAATGATCAAAGAACGTTTATTCCCACTTGATGATTCAACAATAGTTCATCCCGGACATGGACCAATGACTACAATTGGTGAAGAAAAATCACACAACCCCTTCTTGAATAGCGACCATAGAGGTCGTGGAGCATGGCTTTAATCAAGCCATCATGCTAGATAATGCAGATTCTAGAACCGGTAATGTTTCTTCCCATGTAGAAACAATTCCGTAATCTGCATGCTGGAAGATAGGTGCATCAGCATCTTTGTTTATCGCAACGATATACTTCGAGGAGCGCATTCCAGCTAGATGTTGAATCGCTCCAGATATCCCAACTGCAATATACAAATTAGGATTGACAGTCTTACCGGTTTGACCTACTTGCATACTATGTGGAATGTCTTCCCAAGTATCTACTGCCGCACGAGATGCTCCTACTGCAGCGCCTAGGACATCAGCAACTCTCTCTAGATGACTGAAATTATCTGGGCTACCCATTCCTCTTCCTCCAGAGATAATGATATTGGCTTCTGAAACATCTAGTCGCTGTGATGCTCTTGCGATTATGTCCTTGACAGCGGTAGCAACATCTCCAGATTGGTCCACTACCGATACATCGCTACTACCTGCAGCATCTGCAGCAAATATATTCGAGCGTACAGAAATTACTGCATCACCAGATAGCGCTACAGTTTGCATAGCCTTGCCTGAATAAATTGGACTTGTCAAATTATTTCCAGAAATAGCTACAACATCTTGCACAACCGATAGGTTTCTTCGTGCTGCGATTCGTGCTGCTAGATCTTTGGATTGTGGGCTTGTTGAGGTGATTATGATACCTGATGGTGCTGCAGCATCGATGGCTTGAGCCCAAGATGCAGCATCATAATTGGCAAAGCAATCGCCTTTAACTGCAATCACTTTACCTGCATTAGCATATCCAACGCCGCTCGCAACCGAGGCATCTGTACAAGGAACAATTACTGTAGGTGATGTGCCTAGTGCCATTGCTGCACTGACTAATTCTGCTGTAACAGGTGCTACGCTATTCTTTGAAATTTCTGCAATAACTATACTTTCTGACATTTTATTCACCTCAAATTACGTTTGCCTCATCCCTTAACAATCTTGCAACTTCTTGAGCTGAAGACCCGCCTTCATATTTCTTACCAGCAGGCTTTGCCGGAGGAGGAGTGTGAGAAACGATAGATACACTAGGGCTAGGAGCACTTGCGCTAACAAGAGATACCTGTGCTCTTTTTGCCATCATTATTCCCTTGACATTTGGCTTTCTAACCTTGATGTTTCCTTTGTCACAACTGATTACTGCGTTTCCAGAAATACCTACAACTGCAGAGCCATTTTCAGCAGGGGTAGTGGCGGTTATTCCGCCATCAAATGCAACATCGATTACGTTGGAAACAGAAGCCCATCCCAAACGCTCTGCAATTCCAGGTCCAGTCGAACCGGCGCCAGAATCTGCAGCGGTTTTACCACAATAAACAACTTCAGCCCCAAGTCCTTGAATCGCTTCAGCAAGTGCTGATTGGACACCATTGGAGTCGAGATTTGCCCATGAGTCATCCCATACTCTTGTAATTTCATCAACACCGATTGCCTTTGCATCTTTGAGAACTTTATCGCTTTCAGCAGGGCCAAGAGTTAGTGCAGTTACAGTTCCACCAGCCGCTTCTTTGTGTCTTAGAGCATTCTCGATCGCAAACTCGTCATATGGACTGATTACCCACTTTACAGCAGACAAGTCTACTCTGTCTCCATTGACTATAATTCGTGCATTGGTATCTGGAACTCTCTTCACAAGAACAACAATATTTGGCATATTCTCAACTCCACACCTTCGGGTGTAGTCTGCTCGACTTTAAGGCTGTAGATGAACCTTGTCTTACTATTTGGTCAACTCATTTACGCGTTCTAGAGTCTCCGGATTTTTATCAAAATGAGATGCTATTGCTTCTAACCCTCTGGCCAGTCCACTAGCGACTCCCATTTTAGCATCAAATGGATGGAGGGTTCCATCGCTAACCGCCGCCTTGAAATCTTCTAAATTAGTCCATGTTGAAGGTTCGCCAAACTCTGGTTTTGGAGTTACTATTACCTCACCAAATTCTGGCAAAATAATGTGTTCAAGCAATTCGTAAACAGGAGAATCATTTTCCGCAGGGTCGAGATATGCCTTTCTCATTTTCTTTGACAACTTCCCTTCATCATCGTGTAATAAAATAGCGCCACTAGGGTCGGATTTACTCATCTTATGATCAAATGATTCCATGCGTGAACCACTCGATTTTAACCCTGAGATAATAGGGGTATGCAAGCAGGTCGCTTTGTACCATCCCCATCTATCAGCAACGTCACGCATGTACATGTGTGCTTTTCTTTGATCCATACCGCCAATAGCAACATCGATATCCATTTCAAAAATATCCGCAGCTTGTAATGCAGGATAGAAAAAGCGAGACAAGTCTCCATCTGAACTATCTTCATCCCTTCCCATAATGGAGAATGTTCTTCTTACTCTTGCTAAACTCATATTCTTTGAACAGCGTAGAACCCGTGCCCAGTAATCTCCAGAATCCATAATGTTGGATGCATATACAAATCTAAGTTGGCCAGGACCATCTCCTTCCTCTGGATAGTCTAGAAGAGATTTGAAACATTCTTCCATATATCGTGCCGTAGTTTGGATATCATCCATTACTCCCGAAAACTTGTCATTTACCCAAGCATGCCAATCAGCCATGAAAATCAATACATTAGTATCAGCATCAAGCATTCTTCGCAATTGTAAGGATAGTACTTTCCAACCTATGTGGGCTTTACCGGACGGTTCAAATCCAACATAGCAGCGAATGACTCCATCACCTTTTGCAGAGGTATTGTCCGCTAAACAATTTACGAG
>CEVR01061924.1_pt1 | contig 11041 bp, 16 predicted proteins | sample 356541 | NCBI WGS metagenome assembly CEVR01 (sample SAMEA2623734, study PRJEB7988) | marine metagenome | isolation source: saline water (ENVO:00002010), including
AGAGACTTTGCGAGTACAGTCAGTTTTGAAAGTAAGGCGAAGGTTGTCATCCTAGACGAGGCAGACTATCTAAATCCAAACTCAACTCAACCAGCACTTAGAGCTTTTATTGAAGAGTTTTCTGGCAATTGCAGATTTATTTTCACATGTAATTTCAAGAATCGAATCATCGAACCTCTTCACAGTAGAACATCTGTTATCGATTTTAAAATTGATAAGAAAGATAGACCAGAGATGGCACAGAAGTTCATGGGAAGGATGCAGTATATTCTAACCAGTGAAAATATTCCATACGAACAGAATGTTCTCGCGGAACTATTGATGAAACACTTCCCAGACTATCGTAGGGTCATTAACGAACTACAAAGGTATTCTAGGAGTGGTTCTATTGATAGTGGTATCCTAAGTAACATCGCTGAGATAAACACCAAGGGATTGATTGACAGTCTCAAGGACAAGGATTGGAAGAAGATGCGACAATGGGTAGTCAACAATGTTGACAATGACCCACAAGGTGTCTACAGGAAGGTCTATGATGCTCTTATCGATAAGGTGAAACAAGTACCCCACTTGGTACTATTGATTGCTGACTACCAGTACAAGAGTGCATTTGTGGCAGACCAAGAGATTAACTTGACCGCGTGTCTAACTGATATCATGGCGAGTGTTGAATTTAAATGATTGAAGGATTAGGTGAACCAGTAAAGACCTATGATGCTGAAGAGTTCAAGGTAAAGAAAAAAGCAATCAGTCCTTTTGACTTTGCGAACAGTATTAACTACAGCAAAGAGAATCTTATGGTGGATGATTGGTCTGAGAAACAGTACAATGCTTTCATTATAAACAAGTCATTGTCTCATGGCATTGATACGGTTGTGGCAGCTAATGAAATGAATGCTAGACCACACTTGGATGCAAAACTTCAGTATGATTTCTTACAGGGTTTTGTTCGTAAAAAGAAAAGATTTAATAAATGGTTGAAGGCAGAGAAGGAAGAAAACCTAGAGATTATCAAGGAATACTTTGGTTATAGTAATGTTCGAGCACAAGAGGTATTGCGTATTCTCAGTGACGAAGACATTGTGGAGATAAAAAAACTTTTAAACAAAGGTGGAAAATAAGGAAATCATAAATACTTTCATATAAATTAACAAAATTATGAAGGTATTATCATGGTGGATGAGTTTTTCGACATTGACTTTCCCGATTACAAACCAGTAGAAATTATTTTAGAAAAGGAAGATGACTTCCTAAAGGTAAGGGAAACTTTGTCACGCATTGGAGTGGCATCTAAAAAAGACAAGACATTATATCAGTCTTGCCATATTCTCCATAAACAAGGTAGATATTTTATTACGCATTTCAAGGAGCTTTTTGCGCTAGATGGCAAGGAAGCTGACTTGACTGAAAATGACTTAAAAAGAAGGAACGCAATTGCTAAACTGCTGAGCGATTGGGGTTTAGTAAAAATTCTGGATAAGTCTATTGAAGAAGAACTGGCTCCTATGAGTCAGATAAAAATTCTTTCTTTCAAAGAGAAAGATGAATGGACTCTCGTAACGAAATACAATATCGGGAGAAAACGATAACCTTAATCTAGGAGAAATCTTATGAAAAAATTAGTGACCCTTGGCGTGGTCGCAATGGCTTTATTTGTGCCCGTTGAGGCACTCGCAGATAAAAATGGTAAACTCCATGCACTCTGCAAAAAAGAAATTAAATCCCAAACAGGTGGATTCGGTCAATTACGAGGAATCAAAACCTTTAGGGGTAACATGACTGCTAAGTATCGTGTACGCGGTGCGGATGTAGATTATGTAAATTGTATTATGGGGAAAGACGAAAATGCTGTTATATTAATTGACAGGTCTACATCACAACCATTGAGTTTACTTGCAAAAAAATAAAATATTTTGCTTGACTTTTGAAAAATAGTCCCCATATTATATAAATATAGGAGTAGATGCTCGGGTGAGGTCTACACTTTAACTCGCTTAATAAGGAGGAAAACATGAACACATTAAGCACACAAGCGCATTGGGACAATCTTGTCTCTGCATTTCCACACATTCGCAGACAATTCGTAGGGTTCGATAGAGTGATTGATTTACTCAACCAGAACTTTGAGTTGAATGTGAATTCATACCCACCTTTCAACATCGAAAAATTGGATGACGAAAACTACGAGATTCAAATGGCTCTCGCTGGATTTAAAGAATCCGATTTGACTGTTGAGGTTAAGGACGGTACGCTTACTGTTGAGGGGAATCAAGAGTCTTCTGAAGAAACTGATTACATTCATCAAGGCATTGCCGAAAGAAAATTCAAAAAGTCATGGAGTCTCGCTGACACAGTTGTTGTAGATGGCGCGAAGTTGACAGACGGAATTCTTAGAGTTGCTCTGAAGAATATTATTCCAGAAGAGAAGAAACCGCAAACAATTAAAATTGCAACCAAGTAACCAACAGGGGGGCATCGCCCCCCACTTTAATTATTAGAGGATTGTTATGACAAAAAAGAAAAGTGAAAAAAAAGTAATCGCTGAAGAAAAAGTGGACATTCCACCAGAGGAGATTACACGCGAACAAACTGAAGATGCTCCAACACAAATTTGTGGCATTAAATGTTCTGGTATGGAAGAAATGATTTGTTATCTGCAAAAGGATGACCAAGGTGGTAGGTATATGATTACTAACCCTGCTAACATCAAATATATTCCAGCAGAAGGAAAACAAGGTCAGTTTAAAATAGCATTTGTTCCACAGTCACCAGCAAGTAAAGGTGTAATTTTTGTTCCATATGGACAACTAGAGTATATCTTTGAACCCAAAGAAGATTTGGTGAAAGAGTGGCAAGCTAAATTTACTCACACCCAATCTACAGAGATGAAAACAAAACCGAAATTTACTGGATAAATTGCTTGACTTCTGATACACATTCGTGTATACTATCCTATAAATGATGAATCGGTTTTATTATGTCTAATTTTTATACTTATGCGTGGCAATATGGAAATTCCATCCTTACTCGTGGAGTGAGGAATGGTGAGCGTTTTACTGAAAAACATCCATTTCAACCAACCTTGTATGTCAGAAGTAATGAACCTTCTGAATTTACTAACATTGATGGTCATTATCTAAAACCAATTCAGTTTGGAGATAATGGCGACTGCAAAGAATTCCTAGACAAATACTCTAAGGTAGATAACTACCCCATCTATGGTCAAACTGATTTGACCTATCAGTATTTGTCTTCTATGTATCCGCAAGATATTGAGTTTGACCTCAGTAAGATGCGGATTTTCTCAATTGATATTGAGACAACTGCCGAACACGGTTTCCCAGATACGGAGAATCCTATCGAAGAGGTTCTTCTTATTACACTCGTAGATAATTATACCAAGGAAATCTTTACTTGGGGTTCGGGTGAGTGGAAGCCTGGCGAAGAAACAAAAGACCTTAATGTCACTTACACTTATTGTTCCGATGAGTATGACTTGTTGGAAAAATTCATGACATGGTGGGCACAAGACTATCCCGATGTAGTTACTGGATGGAACCTAGAACTATTCGATATGCCATATTTGGTTGGTAGAATCGACAGAATGTTTGGTAACAACGCGAAGAACAATCTCAGTCCATATGGGATGACTAGGAAGAAAGTCATCAAGGGTCACAACAATCGTGAATTGTTGAAGGTTGATATGAAGGGTATCATTCAACTTGACTACATGGATTTGTACAAAAAGTTTACTTATACTTTCCAAGAAAGTTATCGACTTGATTACATTGCCGAGGTAGAACTTGGTAAGAAGAAATTGGAAAGTGGATACGAAACATTCCGCGAGTTCTATGAGAATGATTGGAATCGATTCATTGACTACAACATCATCGATACTGTTCTGGTTGACGAACTTGATGACAAGATGAAATTCTTGGAACTGATTATCACAATGGGATATGACTGTAAATGTAATTACAATGATATCTTTTCATCTGTAAGAACTTGGGATTGCTTGTTATTCAATCATCTGCTTGAAAAGAACATTATGATTCCTCAGAAGAAGGAACACTTCTCCAAGGGATTTGCTGGTGGTTATGTGCAAGACCCGAAGGTGGGTAAGTACAAGTGGGTTGTATCAGTTGATGCGACTTCTCTGTATCCATCTATCATCATGCAACATAATCTATCACCAGAGATGTTGGCAGAGGGACATAAACCTCTGGACTGTACGGTTGATAGTATTCTGGAAAGGAAACATGTTCTCAAGAGGTTGAAGGAAGCAGACTTATCCATGGCAGCCAACGGTTATATGTTTGCTAGAAACACGCAAGGATTCATGGCAGAAATTACTCAGAAGTTTTTTGATGACAGACAGAAGTACAAAAAACTCATGAAGAAGGCAGAACAGGATTTTGAGGATACCAAGAATCCAGAACTCAAGAAAGATATTGCGAAGTTCAACAACTTCCAGATGGCAAGAAAGATTCAATTGAACTCTCTCTTTGGTGCGATAGGTAACAAGTGGTTCAGATATTTCGATGAACGCATCGCAGAGGCAATCACACTAACTGGTCAGTTAATCATTCGTGATACTGGTAAGGCAGTTGATGAGTTTCTAAACAAGTTTCTTGGTACAGAGGATGTTGAGTATTCTTTCTATACTGATACTGATAGTTGTTATGTGACTCTTGATAAGATGGTGGAAGAACATCTACAGGGTAAATCTCGTGATGAGATTATTAACATACTTGACAACTTTGTCGAGAACAAACTAGAACCAGCAATCAATGGTAGAATGGTTGAACTTGGTGAGTACATGAATGTATTCCAACCCAAGATATTCTTCAAACGCGAGGCGATTGCGGATACTGGTATCTGGGTTGCAAAGAAAAGATATGCACTAAATGTATGGGACAATGAAGGTGTCCGATACAAGGAACCTAAACTCAAGGTGATGGGTCTGGAGATTGTAAGGTCTTCTACACCAGCACCAGTTAGGGAAAGTCTCAAACATGCAGTTGAGTTATGTTTGAACAAGGATGAAAAAGAATTACAGGAGTTTGTTGAGGATACATGGCAGGCATTTAGTAAAATGTCTCCAGAAGAAATTGCCTTCCCACGCGGATGTAACAACATTGATAAGTATGCCTCAAGAGAAACAGTTTATACCAAAGGAACACCGATGCATGTTCGGGGTGCCTTGGTTTACAATCACTTGCTTAGGACTCAGAAACTAGAGAAGAAGTATCAAACCATTCAAGATGGTGACAAGATTAAATTCCTCTATCTGAAAGAACCTAACCATGTGAGAGAAAATACCGTGGCGATGAATGGTCTTATGCCGAAAGAGTTTGACTTGCATCGTTACATTGATTATGAAACAATGTTTGAGAAAGCATTTATTGACCCATTGACTACTATAGTCACCAGTTTGGATTGGAAGACTAGACCAGTAGCAACATTGGAGGATTTGTTTGGGTAATGAACTATCGACAGAGACTTACTCGAAAACTCTGGCACTACAAAAAAATAAAAGGTTGTGCTAGATGTGGGTATAACAAACATGGACTTGCTTTAGATTTCGCACATGTGAATCCAGAAGAAAAGTCTCATTGGATGTATAAGAATGGCCCAGTTGGTAGTGGAATGGGAGTTTTGGTTTCAAGGATACCAAAGTACGGTTCTCAGTTACATAAAGATAGAATGAGAGAACTGAAAGAAGAGATAAGAAAATGCATAGTTATCTGTAAGAACTGTCATGTTATAGAAACATATGAAAACAGAGAAATGCATGGTGGACACAAACTACACCTTAAAAGAAAAGGTGTGCCTGAAAAAGAGGTTGCTTCTCTTGAGGGTTTATTATTTTAGGAGTGAATATGAGCACATTAGATAAATTAAAAAAGAACTCAACGATAAAACAAACTGAAGTTTTATCCAAGAGTAAATTTCTGAACAACAAAGATATAGTTCAGACAACTGTACCCGCCTTGAATGTGGCATTGAGTGGTAAGTTGGATGGTGGGTTGAGTACAGGTCTAACAGTTTTTGCTGGCCCATCCAAACATTTCAAGACTGCTTTTGCCATGTTATTGTCAAAATCTTATTTAGATAAATATGATGATGGAGTGGTGTTATTTTATGATTCAGAGTTCGGCGCTCCTCAAGGATATTTCGACAGTTTCGGCATAGATACAGATAGGGTTGTTCATACACCTGTCACGGACATAGAACAACTCAAGCACGATGTGATGTCCCAACTCCAAGGTATCGAAAGAGGTGACCGAGTAATTATTATTGTGGACTCAGTAGGTAACCTTGCCTCGCGTAAAGAAGTTGATGATGCGCTTGATGGTAAATCGGTTGCCGATATGACTCGTGCAAAACAAATGAAATCCCTGTTTCGTATGGTGACTCCTCACCTAACAATCAAAGATATTCCAGCGGTGGTTGTAAACCACACATATAAAGAAATTGGCTTGTTCCCCAAAGATGTAGTGTCTGGGGGAACTGGTGTATATTATAGTGCTGACAATATCTTTATCATTGGAAGACAACAAGAGAAACAAGGGAAGGATGTTGTAGGATACAACTTTATTATTAATGTCGAGAAGTCAAGATTTGTTCGGGAGAAGTCGCGTATACCCATCGAGGTTACTTGGGAAGGTGGCATTAGCAAGTGGTCTGGTCTCCTTGATATGGCTCTTGAGTCTGGTCATGTTGTCAAACCATCAAACGGATGGTATGCGAAATCTGGTGACGATGATGCGCCGAAATTCAGACTTAAAGATACATACAACAAGGATTTCTGGATTCCAATCCTTAGTGACAAAACTTTCATCCAGTGGATTGAGGACAGATACTTGATGTCTGCTGACTCTATTATGCAGTCAGAGGTGAGTGAAGAGGACATACAGGATGCCTACTCCGAAGTGTGATAGGTGTGGGACTGGCATTGATTTAGAAAACGATGCTGGAATATGTTTTCGACACGCGGATGGAGAAGCATATCTCTGTGAGAAGTGTGTTGAAGAAGTGAAGGAAGATTTTTATAATGAGATTAGAACAAACAATACTATCGAATCTGATACATAACGAAGAGTATGTCAGACAATCAATTGCACATTTAAAGGCATCTTATTTCTTAGATGCTGAATACCGTGAAGTATTCAAATGTGTTCGTGATTATGTTACTGCATATAATTCACCACCACAAGTCAGTGCAATTAAAATTGCCTTACAAGATAACAGAAAGATTACTGAAGACCTCTATGAAAAATGTGAGGGACTTATCAATAGTCTTGGTGAATCGGATGTTGATAACAGATGGTTGATTGACCAGACAGAAAAGTTCTGTAAAGACAAGGCAGTTTACAATGCTATCATGCAATCTATTCAGATTATCGATGGACAGGATAAAACACATTCAGTAGATGCTCTGCCTTCTATATTGTCCGATGCTCTTAGTGTTGGGTTTGATAATAACATTGGTCACGATTATGTGGGTGATGCTGAACAACGATTTGATTTCTATCATAGACACGAAGAGAAGTTGCCATTTGACCTAGAGTATTTCAACAAGATTACTGAAGGTGGATTGATAAACAAGACACTTAATATCGCTCTTGCTGGTACAGGTGTTGGTAAATCTCTTTTCATGTGTCATGTGGGTGCATCCATGATTGCTCAAGGTAAGAATGTTTTGTATATCACATTGGAAATGGCAGAGGAAAGAATCGCTGAAAGAATTGATGCGAACATGATGGATGTTTCCATGCAAGATTTGAGAGACTTATCCAAGTCCATGTACACAGACCGTATTCAGAAAATCAAAAACAAAGTTGACGGTAGATTGATTGTCAAAGAATATCCAACTGCTACTGCTCATGCTGGTCATTTCAGAGCACTTCTTGAAGAGTTGAAACTCAAACAAAATTTCTATCCAGACATAATCTTTATCGACTATCTAAACATTTGTGTAAGTCAAAGACTCAGAAATAATGCTGGTGCAAACTCATATACCATAGTCAAGGCAATCGCTGAGGAACTAAGGGGACTGGCAGTAGAGTATGATTTACCAATAGTATCCGCAACCCAGACCACGCGAGGTGGGTTTAACAACAGTGATGTTGATTTGACGGATACTTCAGAAAGTTTTGGACTGCCTGCAACCGCAGACTTGATGTTTGCTCTTATAAGTACAGAAGAGTTAGAACAACAAGGTCATATGATGGTCAAACAGTTGAAGAATAGATACAGTGACCCTACAAGAAACAAACGATTTATGATTGGTGTTGACAGGGCGAAGATGAGATTGTTTGATTTGGATGATGCTCAACAAAATCTGGTAGACTCTGGACAGGAAGATGACCAACCAGTATTTGATAAAGGAAGTTTCGGCACTCGTATGAACTTGTCGGATATAAAAGTATAAATAGTAATATGATTAGTAAAGTATTATTTGGTGTCATTTTAGCTGGTGGGATTGTCGGGTATTTGTACTATACAAACACTCAGGCAGAACTCATTGAGCTTCGTGAATATAATATGGCGATGGAATTGCAAGTCGCTACACAAAATGAAACCATTGATAAGATGTCTAAACAATACGAAACACAAGCAAAAGCGCTTGGTGAGTTGACTTCTAAGAATGCTGAGATTGAAGCGGAAATGACAAGATACCTTGATATTTTTCGTAGACATGACCTTAGTAAACTTGCAGCTGCTAAACCAGGCCTAATTGAACCAAGGGTGAATAATGCAACAAAAGAAGTATTTGACAGCCTCGAAACTGATTCCAGTTTTGAGTTTGATGCTGATAATTAGTGGTTGTTCTTTAATACCAAAACAACCGCGTGAGGTAGAAATCAAAACCGTAGAGGTGCGTATACCTATACAGCATCCTGTGTATCCTAGACCCATCGATATGAAAGAACCTAAGTGGTATGTCGTATCCGATAAAAATTTAGACGAATTTCTTACTAAGATAGAAAAGGAATCTGGAAAGATGGTCTTTGTGGCCATGTCTGTTCCAGACTATGAGCTCATGGCGTATAATCTGCAAGAGATTAAACGATTCGTGAAAGAAACTAAAGAAGTGATTGTGTATTATAGAACTGTTATGTCAGATGATGAAGAACCATTAGGAGAAGAATCAAATGGCAAAGGAAACGATTGACACAGGAACTAATAAGGTAGATGTTGATTTAGATAGATACACCGACTTAATTTTGAAACTTGACGAAGCGCAAGACAAGATTAGGGAGATGGAAAAAATCACAAAAGAGTTGAAGATTACAACCAAGGCTGCACAACCAAGTACAAAATTTTCATTTGGTGCTCTGTTTAGGGACGAGAACGATATCAACGAAAAATCCATCATAGGATTTGCATCATTTATCATGATGCTCGCGTTTGGTATTGTTGACCTAGTAACAGGGTTTTGGGGTCAAGATATAACTATATCGGATACAATCTACACTTCATTTGTGGTAGTCACATTGGGTGCTTTCGGTATTGCAGAAGCTGGTAAGGCATTCAGTAAACAATAACCCCTAGATATAAGGAGAATAAAACTAGTGAAAATTGCGGTTGGACTCGCAACGATTACTTTGCTAGCGGGATGCGTTAGCGGACAGGGTATACCACCCACATTCAAAAACAATACAGATGATACTCTCATATACTGCGAAACTATAGGTGGCAGCAGTCAAAAAGAGTGTCGGAGGATGCATAAAGGGGAGGCTGTGAACAGGGTAAACCAGTTTTTAAACTCGCCTAGAGTAAGATTTTAAGTAAGTTGTTGATTTAGAACGATATTTAATTTCACTTTTTTTCGCTTTGGCCCTTGACATTTGGGTCAAAATATGGGATCATGATCATATAAATTAGAGAAGTGAGAGAAAATATGCAAAAAGAAATCGAAAACCTACTAACCTTAATCAACGAAGACTACGCGAGGTGGTCTACTCGTTCTTTTGAAGTCAATGATTTTGGTGGAGAAGAAAGGCGAGATGCTCGCATTGCTGAGTTCGCTGATAAACTGGTTGTCAAAGAAGGTCAGAAATACATCAAGATTATTTCAGACAATTCAGTCTGGGGATTCATTGTCAAGGGTGACAATGATAAGTTATTTCAAAAGGGTGATGTTTTAAAACCCGCTGGTTGGGCTGCCCCCGCTAGGAACAAACCTAGAGGCAATGTTTTTGCCATGATGGAAGGTAAAGGAACTGGTTGGGTAAGATGGACTGGCCCTCAGTACTTACGGTAGGAGAATGAGAATGATTGGTGATATAATTGCTGAAAAAGGTTTCCTTAAAACCCAGATAAATAAATGGGAAGAAATTGTAGATAACATTGATTCTGCTGTTCGCAAGGTGAATGAAGAAACAAAAGTTATCAAGTACAATGATGTTCCTAGTAACATTTATCTCACTGTTGAAGGGATTGCCGATGATTTGGGACTGAAGTTAAGTCTCGAAAAAAGTCAAGAACTGAAAAAAGAACTTGAATGGAAAATCAGCGAAGTTCGTGAGGCGGTTAACAATCTTGAATCTGCCATGTACAATTTGGTAGAACCATTTGAAGACATGAAAAGGGATGCTGAAAATAAGAAAGATGATTTTGAGTATGAACTTGATGACTTGGAGTGGGAAGAGGAAAAACTTCAAAACGCTTCATAGTTTTAAGGCGAATACAGGATGCCTGCTAAAGTCTGTATAGGTTGATGACCGAACATCCAAGGGGGGAATGAAAACGCCCCCCAACCTTTATTAATTGGAGAAATTATGAATCAGAATGATATAGTATCGGTGATTACACCCGCTGGTGAGTTTATAGGTAAACTTGCTTTTGAAACAGACACGCGACTGAAATTAAATGACCCACGCATGTTGATTACAACAAATGAAGGCATGGGTTTTGCTCGAGGAGTCTGCCTCACTGGTGTTGAGAATCCCGATGAGATGACATTTTATTCTGCTGGGATTATTTTTGTATCACCAACGAATGAGGATGTACAAAAATCTTATCGTAAATT
>CEVR01015682.1_pt1 | contig 11013 bp, 11 predicted proteins | sample 356541 | NCBI WGS metagenome assembly CEVR01 (sample SAMEA2623734, study PRJEB7988) | marine metagenome | isolation source: saline water (ENVO:00002010), including
CCAGAGTATCATGAACAAGCGCAACTACTCGGACTTTCACCAATTAAAGCATGGTGGCATGCAAGAATCGCATTGCTTAGAGCTCCAATAGTAGTTTCTGCTGCTTTAACTATGGCATTTTCACTCGGTGAGTTTGGAGCCTCATGGATATTGATAAGGTCGGGTTCATGGGATAGTTTATCGGTATTGGTTGACCAACTAATGGGGCAACCTAAGTTTGACCCATTGATTCAACCAATGGCTATGGCAGCTGCAACTACTCTAATGATACTGACATTTATCCTGTTTTTGATTGCTGAAAGGTTTCGCCATAGTGAGGAAGGAAGTGGTTTTTGATGAATGATGAAGTTATTATGAAGATTGAAATTGGAAAGAAGATTTTTGGAGATAAGACTATCTTTTCCAACTTAAAATTATTAATTTCAAAGGGGGAAATTGTGTCAATATTTGGCCCAAGCGGATGTGGGAAAACAACTCTACTGCGTATGATTTCTGGTCTTGAAAGTGCACATGATAATGAGATTATATTCGATGAAAAAAGTACTGGCAACATTGGATTTATATTCCAAAAACCCGTACTTTATCCTCATTTGAATGTTGGAAAAAATATTCTGCTTGGAGTAAATAAGAAGTTGTCAAAGCAAGAGAAAATTGCGACTATTGAAAGTTCTCTAGAATTAGTTAATTTATCAGGTTATGCTGAACGGAAAGTAACTACTTTATCAGGAGGAGAAGCGCAAAGAGTTGTATTAGCAAGAGCATTGTTAGCCGAACCCATGTTATTGTTATTGGATGAACCATTCTCATCTCTTGATCTGCATTCACGAAGAAAATTAGCAAACGAGGTCAAAGAAATACTGAAAGAAAAAGGTGTGGCAGCAATACACGTTTCACATGATTATGAAGAAGCATCAATCATTTCAGATAGAATTTTGAATTGGGATGAAATATGTACGCCAAATAACGCAAGCAATAATAACGAGCGTGTACAAAGTATACATGAGTGAGATGCCTGCTGTACCTATTGAAGTATTACCTTACATAAGAGGAATACAATTTGTACTATCAAGTTATGAAGGATATACAAAAGGTAAGCGAAGAGAGGCAGATAAGTTAATTCGTGACGAGATTAAACGCGCTGGAACAAGAGCTCGTAACCATCTTTCAAACATACAAGACATTGCGTTTAAGAGAGATAAAATGGAAATTGCTCGAATTGCTAAATTAGCAAATAATGAAATTGACTCTCTAATTGAAGATGTAGACAAATCAGTTTCTGGAATGAATCATGCATTTTTCTCAGGTTCACGGTCAGTTAAAGTTTCAGATTTGAAGAGTTTAATTAAACACGACCACGATGTAATCGAAATGGTAACCAAAGCAATCAATATTGCAAATAGTGCAGAGCATGCATTCAACACCAGTAAAGGTGAAGAAGAAGTTTTGAATTTGATTCAACAATGTCAGCAAATGGTAACAAGTTGCCAAGGATTTTTCAATTCAAGAAATAAAATTCTGGGTGGCCTTAGGCAGAAAACAAAGTAGGTGTAAAAATGAGTAATAGATTTAGATGGAGAGATAATCCTAACATTTTAGCAAAGCTAATCGATGCAAACAATTTGAATACATGGAAAGCACAAGAAGTTGTGCTCAAACCAAATGAAGCATGTGTGTTTATTGTTGATGGAAGAATCGGCGATATTCTAACAGAGAAAGTTGTTGGCAATGTTGCTGGTGGATTTAACAGATTCATTGGTGAAATGATGGGAATTACTGCAAAAGATCGAAGATTACTATTTGCAATGACTGGCCCAGCAGATATTTCAATACCATTTTCTGGAAATCTCCCAAATGGTAGCGTAGTGACAGGTTTTGCCAATATTCGAGTTCAATTACGTACTGAAGATATCCCTAAATTAATCAATATGTTTGCCAATAGTGCTCCAATGTTAGATAGGAAAAGGCTTGCTGAAGTATTGCATAATGAACTGATGATGCGAGTAATTAACCCTTCATTAGCCGAATGTGAAAATGATTCTACGTTGCGAAGTTCTGCTTTCCAAGAAAAGTTTGAAATGCGCGCAGAAGTTGAACTTAGAGCAACACTATCGACATTAGGATTTACTATGCTAAAGGCATTTATTACCTCAAATCAAACCGATAATGAAAAGATATCTGAGTTACAATCACAACTTGCAGCTGCAACTAATACTGAAGGCGCACATGCTGAAGCCTTGATGGAAAGAATTGCCATTAGAGAAGCCGCCACACTTCGAAGAATCGAGTGTGAGGTAAATATCGCTAAGGCTGAAGCAGCAGGAAAAGTGTCCGTAGAACTACAGAGCGAGTTGAAAGAACTACGAAAGCAAGAAGCACAGTGGGAAGCTGAATTAAAGCGTGATGAAGGACAACTAAACCTTAGAATGAAAGAATCTTCGCACAAAACCGAACAAGCTATGGCATTGTTCGAACAGGTACAGGCTAAAAAGCGCGAACGTATTGCACAAACGCAAGATCACCAAAACCAACGTATGGATAAACAGAATGAATTGCAAGTAAAAATGATGGAAATGGCTGCCCAAAATGATGCACTAACTCCAGAAGTTATGCAAGAATTCCTTCGTCAACAAACTGCTCAAAAAGCGGTTGATGGATCTGGAGGAGATGTTGAAAAATCAAATGAATACTTATGCAACAGTTGTTCAAAGCCAGTTATGGTAGGTTGGAATGCATGTCCTCATTGTGGAATAACTCTGTAAATCGGCAGATTGTTAATTAATCATCCTAATTTGGCATAATCATGTCTCTCAAGTGGGGTTCTAAGCCATGGCGAATATGGAGTAGCCATTGGCAAAATAAGGCCTCGATTTTTGGGTACCGCCTACCAATTGCCCTGATTTCAGCAATAATTTTTGGAGCTGGCTTAGGTTATTTACTGACAAATCAGTTTTCTTATTGGCGTGATTGGCAAGCTTTTGATCCTGCTACTGGATTAGATAGTTGGATTCCTGTTATTCCATGGATGATTGTTCCTTACTCTACTCTGTATTTTTACTACCCAATGGCAGCATTATTAGGCATGAAAAATGAAAAGACTCAGCGTGAGAATATCATTTTTCACCAAACCTTATTGATACTAACTTGGATGGTTTTTGCTATTTTCATAATACTGCCAGTTGAGGTAGATATTCGTAAAAGTGTCTTTGAATCTGAACTTGGAATTTGGCAACCATGGTATGATCACCTGCATGCTGTTGACACCGAATGGAATGCTTGGCCTTCACTTCACATAGTGCAGAGTCTACTTGCAGTTTTAGTAGTGAGTAGATGGTACAAAAATGAAAATACCAAGTGGTATTTTAGAATACTATGGTTTGCTTGGATAATGTTGACTATTTCTGTAATGACTACTAAACAGCATTTTGTTTGGGACGCATTGACAGGAATAATTGTTGGATTAGTGGCATGGAAATTTTGGATATTACCATTACTAGAAGAATGCCACAGCGATGAATCTATTGCGAGTTTTGAATCTCTTTGATTAACCAAAGACCGCACTTACAGCCTCTCTATTGGTAAGATATAATGTCAAACTTATTCCTGCCATAATCATCATCCATGACCCGACCATCTTAATCATACCAGTTGCTCTTCTAAGGAAATTGATCATTACTTGACGGCCCAAGCCTACCAATACTGTAACGGTAATCATTAGGATTAGTAGACCAAGCATTAACCCCCCAATACCAAGAGTAATTGCAGCACCACCTAAAGTTCCCAAATATAGTACAAATGGTAAGACTGCGGCTGCTGTGCAATCGATTGATGCAGCAGCATAGCCAATCCCGTAAAGGTACATATTTCGACGAGGGGTAAACACTTCGTCATCTTCAGTAGTACTATATTTGTCAACAAATTTCTGGACAAATCCCATAACATGCGAGGTGATCCCAAGTAACATCATTGAACCAAGAATAATCAATAATATTGCAATAAATACCGCGATATAATGAACAAGACCAGACTTTTGAAATGCTTCACCCATGACAATTGCAATGATTCCAATGAACAAGAAAAATGTCCACATTCCAAAACCAGATAAAGAACCAATGACAATCGGACTTGGCATTTTACTCTTCAACTTACCATCAGCAATCAATTCGTCTTCACGCGCTCCCAGTGACAAATAGTATGAAATGAAACCAGGTAAGACTGGGAAAGCACACGGTGAGAAATATACTAAGATTGACAGAATCATTCCTAAAGCAAATACTGCAAGATAAGATGTCGAAGGTTCTTCCCAAGCAATACGCAAATCTTCAGTTGCATTTACTGGAGTGGTAATTGCTAATTCGACAACAGAATCAAATGAATTCCACTTATCTGTTGGTGAACCAGTAGCCTGTCGTTCAATGATGTAACCCTCTTCGTCAATAACCATTACAACAGGAATTTGTCCTGTACCAGCGGTAGTGAATAATCGAACTGGGTCTGTTATATCTCCATCTTCAAGTATTGCTGCTTTTTCATATCCCATCCCAGTAGCATAAAGTGGAACTGTATACTTACTATCAGATTCATTTAGATAATCTAAATCTTCAGCATACCAACTACCATAGGCGATAATGTGTAATGATTTATTTGACTGATTTGCTAAATTTTGCCATTCATTCATTTTATCTTCCAAATGATATTGCACTGCATGACAATTACTACAATCATGAGCCATCATGTCAAAAATTATGATAGAACCACGTAGATTATTCGTGTCAAACCAGCCTGTTTCATTCACTATTTCAGATTCCACTCCTGTTCGATTCAATGATTCAAAAACTATGTTAGGAATCGGTTTAGGATCTGCATCTGACTGAAAAATATCATCCATACTGTCAAACATAGACAAGGCCGCAAATGATATTGCGACAAACATGATTGCTGCAATAGCAAATGCTTTCCATGTTTCGGAGCGTGTGAAAACACCCAAATCCATAGAGTCAGTTAGCCCCATAAGATACCCTACAGTTGGTGATTATTCAAATAATCCTCAATTCGTCTCAAATCAAAGGTTGATTTCTTAACCATTCCAAATCTGAAATATACAATTGTCTAATATCATCAAGACCCAGAACTAACATTGCTAAACGCTCAAGACCCATGCCCCAAGCCAATACTGGATGTTTAATTCCTAAAGGTTCAGTCACTTCAGGACGGAAAATACCTGCACCACCTAACTCCAACCATTTGCCACGCCATTTTACCTCGATTTCGAGACTTGGCTCAGTGTACGGGAAATATGCTGGTCTAACCCTAACTTCAGGATATCCCATCTTTTCATAGAAGGTTTTGAGCGTTGTAACTAGCATTTGCAAATTAGCACCTTCTTCCATAATGATTCCTTCAATTTGATGAAATTCAGGTAGGTGAGTTCGGTCAATTGCCTCTTTTCTAAACACTCTATCTACAGTAAACATACGGCAAGCTTTCTCAGGATTATCAGCGAGATATTGAATTGTGTTCACTGTTGTATGAGTTCTTAGAAGTCCCTTTTGTGAGGTTTCTTTAGAGAACTCACCGCCCCATCCTGTTGAACCTGTTTCGCCACCAGTGCGATGAATGTCCGACCATGTCTCCATTATATCGTCAGGTAATGGCATCGAATCTGGATTATCGAGGTAAAATGTATCCTGCATTTCCCTAGCAGGGTGGTCTTGAGGAATAAATAATGCATCCATATTCCAGCCTGCAGTTTGGACATAATCTTCAACCAATTCCGAAAATCCCATTTCAAGGAAAATGTGACGAATTCTTTCAATCAATGACTGCATTGGGTGACTACGTCCTGTCCTGGGTGTTGTAGATTCGAGAGTTACATCGAATGATCTAAACTCTGCATCTTTCCATGATTCACTTTGTAATAGCTCTGGTGTTATTTCGTTAACCATAGTGGTTTCAACTAAATCACCTACCTTGACTTGTGAACCTGAATTGGTCAAAGTCCAAGTCCTGGAAGTACTGTCAACCAATTCAATAAAATTGCGTCGACTTTTGAATTGGTCCAGTAATTGTTGATCTAAATCACTTGCCTTGCTTGGAAGATCTGAAAGAAACTTCTGACGTGCTGAAATTGTTTCTTCTACCATTGCTTCATCTGCACAGGTGAATTTTCCTGTTTCCATCGTGATGCCTAATTTTTTTAGTAAACCAATTCCTGGTCCTGCTTCATGTTTCTCAAATGATTGCTGCATATTGGCCATTGTTGCTTCGTCAGCAGATTTGAACCATTGCCATAACCTCGCCTCGAGTAGCCCCTCATCCATTGCAGATTCTCCTTGAGAAGCGAGTCTAACTTCGGTGCTTACAACTTCATGTACCTCGGCAAAGCCCTTGTTGGCAAGACCTTGTCCTGCTCCAACAGCAACTGCTTGGTCTTGCCAATTACAACTATCTAGAATTTCATCTAAAGTCCAATTTTTGCCAGAATCTACCAACATTGCCTTGAGCATTCTGCGCTCAGTATTGACAAGATTCTCGGCCACCATGAACATTCGAGGAATGATTCTCCTATGAAATCTGTGTTGATTATTATCAAGAGATGGCGATTCTATTCTTCTTCGGCATTCCACAATTCAATATTGCATTGTGGACAGGTAAAACTATCAGGTTTAGGTCCTTTATGCAAAGTAATTTCCCCGCATGGGCCACAAACAATTGTTGACTCAATCGGTTCATCGATTGTAACATCCACTCGATACATTACTCTACCAGCATCGGGAAGTTTGCCCTCTGCAGGACGCCAGTTTCTAACTGCTTCTTTTGAAAGCCCAATCTTGCTTTTTAGACTCATTCCAATAACAAAAAGCGCTATTCCAAGTACTCCAACTGTTGATGCAAGTGTATACACTTCAGCAACTGTAAAAAAAGCTCCAAAAGCAATACAAATAAATCCACCAATAATCAAATTTTCTCTTGGATTACGAGCCATACAAAATCACTCGCCTAATGCTTTACTCAGTGATTTTGCTACCCTTTCAATTTGACCTAAGGGGATTGCACAAAGGCCAATTCTAACTCCACCATTAAGCGGCACCAGGTAAACTTGGTCTGAAGCACAAGATTCCACAATCGAATGCGAATCATCATGTTCAAGCCAAGCAAAAAATCCATCGTGAGTAGGATTAATCGGAACGTTAAATTTTTTACAAGATTCAATAAACAATTCTCTGCGTTCCTTCAGAAGTTGTGTTAAACGGTTTTTCTCATCTGACCATGCAGCACCAGATTCGCTGTTAGAATGAATCTTAGCGACTGAATACTGTGCTAATCTAGAACTTGCAGACCAAGTTTGCCGTCCAGTAACTCCCATTACAGTCGTGATTCTATCAACTACTGATTGGTCAGGATGAATTGTTACTAACGCCCCGGCTCTTAAGCCATAGACAGTATGAGATTTAGAAATAGAAATTGCAAATGTGATCAATAGATTTGCTGGCCATTCCAACCCATCATGTAGAGCATCGGTGATTGTTTCCGCCCAACCATGTGGCTCCTTTGCGTACATGTGGTAAGCAGCATCGATTAACAAAGTAAAACCTACCTCTTCATTAGCCATTGCTGCGTTTGAAAAGGCATGCAAAACAGACATTCTCTCTTGACTAGTAAGTGAAAGGCCTGTAGGATTGTGAGCAGGATCATTAAGCCACGACATAACCTTGCTTTGTGATTTTGCAAGTTCATCAAGACTTGATTTTAGTGATTCAAGGTCAAGTCCGGATGATTCATTCAATAGGGGATATGTAGCAATTCCAAGGCCACATCCTGCCAAAAATCCATCATATGGACCCCAATGCCTATTCCTTAACAGAACCTTACTACCTCTGTCAGCATAATTGGCTGCAGCCAAGTATAATGCTCCAGAGCCTCCTGGGGACGCTGTTGCTGTATGGCACACACCTATACTTTCTAATTCCTCACGAGCATCCCCTAAGGTAAGAGTAACTGCAAAGTCAAGAAATTCTGGTAAGCCTTTCAATGGAGCATAAGCAGCAATTTCTATCGGTGGCGAATTGCGTACGAATTCATCAACTGTTTGATTTATTGCTAAACTACCATCATTTTCTAACAATGCTCCAATTGTACCATTTACCGCATCATTACCTTGTGCTACCGCTTCTTGATAGCGAGCCCAACAGGAAAATATGGTATCGTTGCCCTGTTTTGTTCTGGCGAAATCATTTAGAAAACTGTTCGCTATGTCTTCGGCCATAGACATTCCAAACAAATCATGTTCTTTGATTTGCCCATCATATTTTGTCATAGATTAAGATAAATCATCCGTTTGATTGATGAATGATTGCTGTTTCGCTGTGTCTGCGCCAACGTAGCATAGCTGGTAGTGCTTCGGATTTGTAATCCGACGGTCGGGGGTTCGAGTCCCTCCGTTGGCTCCACAAAAACAGTTAACTGCATTGCTTTAATTAGCCACATGCGACCATTTCATTTGGCGTTTCCAGTCATTGATCTCGAAATTACTGAGCAATTTTATGTTAATATTCTTGATTGTAAGATAGGTAGAAGGACTCCGACATCAATTAATTTTAATTTTCATGGGCACCAAATTGTAGCACATCTTGTTTCAAGTATGCCTGATTATACCGATGGAGGTAAAATTGATGGTAAACAAGTGCCACCATTTCATTTTGGATTGGTAATGGAATGGAGGCAATGGCACGAATTTAAGAACCATTTAGAACAATTAAATGTTCAATTTCGTATCAAACCACACACGAGATATCCGGGTAAAATTGGTGAACAAGCAACATTGTTTATCGATGACCCCTCTGGAAATTCACTAGAATTCAAATCCTTTAGTGATGATGAACGACTTTTTGCTACTGTTGAAGGAAATGAAAGCGAAGTTGGTGGAGGAAAAATGAATCAACAAAATAATCAATAGACAAAGTCATGTGGGCGAGTCATGGTGGCTTCAGTACTGGATGGTAAAGCATGTGCTGCAGCAGTAGAGGAAGCATTGAAAGGACGCATCCAAAAGTGCTTAGAAACTGGAATCGTGCCACATTTAGCAGTTGTTATCGTTGGTGATGACCCAGCAAGTCATGTTTATGTTGGAGCAAAAGTTCGTGCCTGTCAAAGACTTGGAATCAAAAGTACCCACATTGAATTGGGGGGGTCAGCAAGTGAAGATGAATTACGAAATATAATTGCTGAACTAAACAATGACAGCTCCATTCATGGAATTTTAATTCAATCTCCGCTCCCAAGACATATGGATGAGGAAGCGTTGACAGATTTGATTAATCCATCAAAGGATGTTGACGGATTTCATCCAGTTAATCTTGGTCGTTTGGTGCAATCTCGAGAGGATTGCTTAATCCCATGTACACCTAATGGAGTCATGCGTATGTTAGATTGGGCCGGTATTCAAACCAAAGGAAAGACAGCATTAGTGATTGGTAGATCACGTAATGTTGGAATGCCACAGGCGATTTTGTTAGCATCACGTGGTGCTGATGCAACAGTTACTATAGCTCATTCAAGAACTGAAAATATGGAACAACAATGCCGCCAAGCAGACATTGTAGTTGCAGCAGTAGGTAGGCCAAATATGGTTAAGAAATCTTGGATAAAAGACGGCGCAGTAGTTGTTGATGTAGGTATAAATCGTGTTGATGACATCAACTCACCTCGAGGCTATATCTTAGTTGGTGATGTAGAAAAATCAGCTAATGAAGTGGCATCTTGGATAACTCCTGTCCCTGGTGGAGTTGGGCCAATGACGGTAGCAATGTTGATGGAAAATACTGTCTCTGCTGCAGAAAAAACCATCTAATGGTAAGTCTCTTATCTTATTCTCTACAGTGTCAAATTATGGAGCAACGAGCGCCAAGGCTGGCAAGTGCTGGTAAAATCTTAGGTTCGCTTGCAGTGGTTGCTTCAGCGGTTAACTTGAAACTAGATTTACTCGATTCTGCTGGTCTTTCTTTAGAAGAATATCTTGGACTATCAACTGCAGTTGCTCTATTCATCATGGCTTATTTTGCTTCTAAGGAAAGAACAGTAGTAGAGTTAACAGATAATTTATCTTTGGAAGAGCAAATTGCAGCACTTGAAAGCATACCAACAAAATCTGGAACTGATATTTCTCCAGCAGCACAACCTCAGAGTAGTCATACAAAAAACATCATTGATTCAATTATTGGTGCCAATAAGGAAATTGATGAATTAGAGGTAAGCAATGCAATTGGAGCCCTTAGTACAGGTGAATTTGGCCAAGCTGCTCAGCAGATAGCCGAACAATTGCCTGCACCACACAAAGAATCTAATGACGTGGTACAATCATCAACTACAACTACAATTGACTACGATTTAGAAAGTAAAAGCAATATCCCTTTACCATCAGTTCCAATTGCTGATGAACCAAAAATTGCTGAAATACCAGTATTACCTGAATTAGATACTAGCCCATCATTGCCCGATTTAACAGATTTATTTGAAGATGAAACTGCTGATGATAAAGTTGTAATCGAATCTGTTGAGAAGCAGGATTTTATTGAAACACCTGATTTACCTGACCTTGATGATTTATTCTAATCATAAGTTCATTAGGGTCAACGATTTGGCATAAATTGTGTGGACACAGCATTATGACCTGCACAGTCACTCAACAAATAGTGATGGTGAACACAGTGTTGAATTTGTTGCACAATTAATGAAAAATAATGATGTTAAATTTTGGTCTTTAACCGATCATGACACCATTGCTGGATGGCCAAGTGCTGAATCACATGCAAATAAATTAGGAATAAAATTTATTCCGGGAGTTGAAATTACCTGTGAAAGAGGCATTGAACCTAATGCGGTGGAACTTGGTCGTCATGGTCGAGAGAGGGCCTCAAAATCATGGCACTTGTTAGCTTACTTTCCTGGCCTACTTCATGGAAGTGAGACGGCCAAACTGTTTGCAAAATGGCTCAAACCATTACAAAACAATAGAAT
>CEVR01360079.1_pt1 | contig 10988 bp, 11 predicted proteins | sample 356541 | NCBI WGS metagenome assembly CEVR01 (sample SAMEA2623734, study PRJEB7988) | marine metagenome | isolation source: saline water (ENVO:00002010), including
ATTATTTATATTTTAAAACTTCCCTATGAATTCTTTCAGAAAGCTACAAAAAGATTAGTGAAATTAAGAGAGAAAGGAGCTTTGGAGATCAAAGAATCTAAATCGAATTGGCCATTTCTTTCTTGGTATAAAACATATATATTAGAATTTAATTTTGATGCTATGGCATTTTTAGCTTATGTAATCGGATTCCCACTTGTTATTCTAATAGGTATCATTGTTATGATAGGTGACGGAGGTGGACTTGAATTTATTTTTGGTGGAGCATTAATATGTTATTGCGTCCCTCTTGCTACTGCTATTTCTAGGGATATATTCCAAATTTTAATCCTTCCGTTTAGAAAATATATTGATTGGGCTAAGAAACCTGCTCAACATCAGGATATTACTCATACAGGATCTATAAAAAATAATTAAACTGTGGAAAATATCCCATGGTGGTGGCATATTCCTGGATGTGGAGGATGTTTAGCTTATTTGGTTGGTGGAGGATTCTTGACTGTTGTGTTATTAATGATTGTCTTTTAGAGTACATTAAAAAAACTATAGGTCATCTTAAAGATTCTGATGGGAATGTGATTTCATTATGGTAAAAATTATTAAAGAGAATAGACTAATAAGTCTATTCTCTTTTTATTTTTTTCATATCAATTTTATTAAACCATTTTTCAAGATATATATTTTAATTCTTAGTATCTGGAATAAGACATTTATAGAATGTTGGTTTTGTGGGTCTACGACTGTCTGTATTTACATATTAACTGGTGAATTTCTTCAAGCTTGGATGAGTAACAAGATGATTTTTATTGTGCAAGTAATACTTTTATTATATTATTTTAAGTTTCCACACATATCTTCTGGTTTGACCCACTTATCAAATTCTTCTGATGTAAGATAACCTAGATTAATACTTTCTTCTTTTAATGTTGTTCCATTTTCGTGAGCTGTTTTTGCAATTTTTGCTGCTTTCTCATATCCAATTTTAGTATTTAATGCAGTCACGAGCATCAATGAGTTATCTAAATTCTTTTTAAGATTATCATTATTTGGTTTTATTCCTGTCACACAGTTTTCCTCAAATGAAATACAAGCGTCTCCAATTAATCTTGCAGACTGAAGAAGGTTAGCTCCCATTAAAGGTTTAAATACATTCAATTCATAATGACCTTGCATTCCACCAACAGAGATAGTAGTATCGTTACCTATAACTTGTGCACAAACCATTGTAATAGCTTCGCATTGTGTAGGATTAACTTTCCCTGGCATAATAGAGGATCCTGGCTCATTAGAAGGTATAATGATTTCTCCAATTCCACTTCTTGGTCCTGAAGCAAGTAGACGGATGTCGTTTGCAATTTTATTTAAAGAAACAGCTAGTTGTTTTAACGCTCCATGACTTTCTACAATTGCATCATGAGCTGCTAATGCTTCAAATTTGTTTTCTGCAGTTATAAAAGGTAATCTTGTAAAATCAGCAATGTATTTTGCTACTAGCTCAGAATATCCTTTAGGAGTATTAATTCCTGTTCCTACTGCTGTCCCTCCTAATGCTAATTCAGATAGATGTGAGAGTGTATTGTTTAGTGCTTTTAATCCATGATCTAATTGAGAAACATATCCAGAGAATTCCTGTCCTAAAGTAAGGGGAGTCGCATCCATTAGATGTGTTCTTCCAATTTTAACTACATTCATAAATTCTTCAGATTTACTTTTTAGAGTATTTCTTAATTTTTCTATTCCAGGTATTGTAGTTTCAACTATCATTTTATAAGCTGCAATATGCATTCCAGTAGGGAAGGTATCATTGGAGCTCTGAGATTTATTTACATCATCATTAGGGTGAATAGATTTTTCAGAGTCTTCTAAACTTCCTCCATTTATTACATGAGCTCTGTTTGCAATTACCTCATTACAATTCATATTGGATTGCGTTCCACTTCCTGTTTGCCAAATTACAAGAGGAAATTGATTGTTATGTTTCCCCTCTAAAATCTCTTCACATACTCTTGAAATTAAATCTCTTTTTTCCTTGGAAAGAACACCTAATTCACAATTGGTATAAGCAGCCGCTTTTTTTAGATAAGCAAACCCATAAATAATTTCTAGTGGCATTGAGGCTTCATTTCCTATCTTGAAATTGTTTCTACTCCTCTCTGTTTGAGCTCCCCAGTATTTTTCTACAGGAACTTTGACATCACCCATTGTGTCTTTTTCTATTCTATAATTCATTTCAAAAATGTTTTGATAGTTTTAATTGTTGTTGTTTATTTGCAGTACAAAATTAATAATTATGAAATTTCTAGGCTTCCTTATATTTGTATTTGTTTTCTTAATGGCATTTTGGTGTATTATCTTCTTAGCATCTGTTATTCCATATTTTATTTACGTTTGGTTTAGAGAAGGAAAGTTAGAAAACGATCAAATTCCTGACTAATTTATAATCTTTAACACACTTTCAGGAGGTCTTCCTAAAATTGCTTTTTCTCCATTTACAACAATTGGTCTTTCTATTATTTTTGGATTTTCAATCATTGCTCGTACTATTTCTTTATCTGAAAGATTTTTACCTTTATAGTTTTCTTTCCAAATTAATTCATTCTTTCTAACTAAGCCTAAGGTAGTAATTCCTAACTTTTTAATGATTATTTCTAGTTCTGATATGCTTAATCTGTCCTTTAAATAGTCTACTATTTCAAACTCTTTTTTGTGTTTTTTTATAATATCAAGTGTTTGTCTACTTTTACTGCATCTAGGGTTGTGGTATATTTTCATAGTTTTATTTTTGTCCGAATTCCATTAAATACGACTTTATAAATGGGTTTAAATCCCCATCTAAAACAGAATCTGGGTTAGTTGACTCAAAATTTGTTCTTAAATCTTTTACAATTTTATAAGGATGTAGAACATAATTTCTGATTTGAGAGCCCCACTCTATCTTCTTCTTCTTACCTTCTAATTTATCTTTCTCCTCTTGAATCTTTCTTATCTCTAGTTCGTAAAGTTGAGACTTTAGAAGCTGTATTGCTTTTGCTTTATTCTCTAATTGAGAACGAGATTCAGAGTTTTCTATTGTAATTCCTGTCGGTCTATGTTTTAATCTTACGGCAGATTCTGTTTTATTTACTCCCTGCCCACCAGCTCCGCTTGCTCTAAAAGTATCCCAACTAATATCTGAAGGATCAACAATGATTTCTATAGAGTCATCAACTAAAGGATAAACAAAAACGGAAGCAAAAGAGGTATGTCTTTTGGCATTAGAGTCGAATGGAGAGATTCTAACTAATCGGTGAACTCCATTTTCTCCTTTTAGGTTTCCAAATGCAAACTCTCCTTCAAATTCTAAGGTTACAGATTTTATTCCTGCAGGTTCTGCTTTAATGAAAGCAAGTTCTTTAATTTTATATTCATTTTTCTCTCCCCACATTAAGTACATTCTCATTATCATTTCTGCCCAATCTTGACTTTCTGTTCCTCCAGCACCAGGGTTTATCGTCATAACTGCAGACATACTATCTTCTTCTGCACTTAGCATATTTTTAAATTCTAAGTCTTCTAAAGCCTGAATAGTTTTCTTATATTGAGTATCTATTTCCTTTTCCATACATTGTTCCTCATCTTCTCTTACAAACTCTTCTAATACTTTAAGTTCTTCAATATTGGTTTTTACCTTATTATAAATAGTCACCCATATTTTTATCTTGCTAATTTGTTTTAAGGTTTTTTGAGCCTCATCTGGATTATTCCAAAAATCATTTGATTGAGTAATAGACTCTAAATAAGATACTTCCTTTTCTTTCTTTTCTATAGAAAGATATTTATAAAGATCTTCTAATCTTTCGTTAAGCTCTGATATTTTTTCTGAAGAAATCATATTTCAAAAGTACTTATTTATCTTTATTTATTAATTTCCAAATTAAGTTACTTTCAAATCCTTTTTGCTGGAGATGTTTTGCAATTTTTCCTTTTCGGATAAATTGATTTTTCTCTTTAAGGGAGTTCTTCTTTTTCTCAAACAATTTTTCTAAAACAGAATAATATTCCTTTTCTTCAATCTGTTCTAAGCCTTTATTAATACATGATTCTGATATTTTCCTACGTTTTAGCTCGTTTTTTATTTTCACTTTCCCCCATCTTTTTATTCTGAATTTCCCTCTGCAAAAGGACTCAGCAAATCTTTGTTCATCTATAAATTTTTCTAGAATTAAATCTGCGAGTATGTTTTTTATAATATCATCTGCAATTCCCCAATCTCTCATTTTCTTTTCCACTCCCCACTGACATCTGTCTTGTACTGCACAGAAGGATTGAATTTTTTCTATTACCTCCTTAATATTATATACTTTGTTGTTTTGCACTTTTCAAAAATACGTATTATTAGTTTATTAATTATATTTTTGCCAGAATGAAAAATAAACAAGCAATAACTCTTTTATTTATCTCAAATATTATTTCTGGATTTGCTCAGGGTATTAGTATGATCGCTATTCCTTGGTATTTTGTAGATATTGTTGCTCGTCCATCTGTTTTTGCGTATTTCTATTTGATTATTACTTTTCTTACTCTTTTTTGGGGATTATACGCAGGTACTATTATTGATAGGTACTCTAGAAAAAAAGTATTTATTTATACCAATTTAGTATGTGGTTCTGTTATTGCTCTGGTTTCTTATTATGGATTTCGATTTAATAATGTACCAGATTTTTTAGTTTTACTAGTTTTTGGTCTTACAATTTTTAATTACAATATTCATTATCCTAATTTATATGCTTTTGGTCAAGAGATAACAGAAAAGAAAAATTATGGTAAGCTGAATTCTTATATAGAGGTTCAGGGACAAGTAACTTCAATGTTTGCAGGAGCTTTTGCCGCAATTTTGCTCTCCGGAACTTCTTCTGATAGTTTTACCATTGCAGGAATAAATATAAGCCTTCCGTTTACTATAGAGGCTTGGCCAATTCAAAAAGTCTTCCTTATGGATGCAATCACCTATTTTATAGGAATTGTTTTGTTTCTGTTTATAAAATATATCCCTATTGTAAAAGAAGATATTCATGTAGGATCTTTGTTTTCCAGATTAAAAGGAGGATTTCAATATTTAAGATCTCATCCATCAATTTTTGCATTTGGAACTTTATCTTATATGTTGTTTGCATTTACATTGGTACAAGTTCATGTATTACTGCCATCATATGTTGAAAGATTCATGAATCAATCTGCAAATATTTATGCTTCAGCTGAGGTGTATTATTCTTTGGGAGCAATATTCTCAGGTATTTTGGTTTACAGATTGCTGAATAAATATAGTGAGTACTTAAGTATTGTTTTGTTAATGTTTATTGTAAGTATTGCATTTATAGGAATGAGTTTTAGTAATAATATAGTATTGTTTTTTACTGCTAATTTGATTTTAGGGATTACAAACGCAGGAGTAAGGATTCTTAGAACAACTTATCTGTTTTCTAATGTTCCTAATAACCTTATCGGAAGGGCTGGTAGCGTATTTAGCTCTATAAACGTAATAATTCGAATGATTCTTATTTTGATTTTTTCAATGCCTTTCTTCCTGATAGAAGACAATATAAGATGGGGGTACTTTGTTGGAGCTTTGTTAGTATTAATTACTTTATTGCTATTACTTTACTATTATAAACAAGAAGGAGATTAACTAATGACACTATATTGTAATAAGTGTAATCTTTCATCGCCTTTGATAGTAATTTTTCTTTTAAACTTTTTACTCCATATATACCTGATAGATGTAAAGAAAAGACCTTTATTTATGTGAGAAGCAACAAATGGATGTGCGGCAATTTTTATTTCTCCTGTTTGAGTTTTGGTTAAATTATGAATTTTATTTTCAATAGTTTCAATGAGAAGCAAACTAGAATCAATTTGTCCATTACCAGTACACATGGGACATTTCTCCATGGTGTCTATTTTCATTTCCGGACGAACTCTTTGACGAGTAATTTGCATTAACCCAAATTTAGTAAGAGGAAGAATATGATGTTTAGCTTTATCTTGTTTCATTGCTTCAATCATCTTTTCATATACATCTTTTTTATTCTTAGCGTTATGAAGGTCAATAAAATCTACAACTATAATTCCTCCCATATCTCTAAGTCGTAGCTGTCGAGCAACTTCTTCTACAGCAATCATGTTTACAGAAAGAGCATTTGCTTCTTGATTTTTATTAGCATCTACCTTTTTACCGCTATTTACATCTATCACATGTAATGCTTCTGTATGTTCGATTACAAGGTAGGTTCCATTCTTCATATTAGCTGTTTTTCCAAATGAACTTTTAACTTGTTGAGTTATACCCATCTTCTGAAATATTGGTGCTTCTCCTTTGTATAATTTTACAATTTTTTCTTGTTCAGGAGAGATTCTAGATAGATATTCTTTCAATTCAGATTGTAGATCCGGATTGTTGACATGAATCTTACTAAATTCTGAATTAAGTAAATCTCTTAAAATAGCAGAAGAACGATTAAGTTCTCCATGAATTCTGTCTGTAAGCTCACTGGTTTTTAGTTTCTTAAAAATAGTTTGCCATTTCTTATACAGATTTTTCATATCTCTATCCAGTTCCGCTACCTTTTTCCCCTCAGCTACTGTTCTAATAATTACTCCAAATCCTTTAGGTTTTATACTATGTATTAGTTTCTTTAACCTAGATTTTTCTTCACTACTACCTATTTTCTGAGAAATTGATACTCTATCTGAAAATGGTATAAGAACCATATATCTTCCAGCAAAAGATAATTCTGTAGAAAGTCTTGGCCCTTTAGAGGAAATAGGCTCTTTAGATACTTGTACTAAAATATGATCCCCTGACTTTAATACTTCTTGTATTTTTCCATCTTTAAGAGTATCCTTTTCTCTTCTAAAGTTTTTTAAAGAGGCGGTATTTAGTTTTTTATCTCTAGCTTTTATTGTAAATTTTTTAAACGAATTTACTTGAGCTCCTAAATCTAAATAATGTAGGAAACCATCTTTTGCATGACCAACATTTACAAATGAAGCATTTAATCCAGGAACTATTTTTTTTACTTTCCCTAGGTAAATATCTCCAACAGAATAATCGTTATCGTGTTTTTCTTTATGTAGTTCTATTAACTTCCCTTGATTTAGTAGGGCTATAACAACTTCAGTTGATCTAGAATCAATTACAAGTTCGTATTTCATCATTGAAATTACTTAAAATAAACCGATTCAAGTTTATTTATTCTTGTGTCTATTTTTTCTTAAACGTTTTTTACGTTTATGAGTTGATATCTTTTTTGCTTTCTTCTTTTTTGCTCCTGACATAATTATATTTTTTAACTAGAAAATCTAGTTTATTATTTTACATTATTTTTCACTTCCTCTTTAAAGACCTTAGCTGGTTTAAAAGCCGGAATATGATGTGCTGGTATAATAATTGTAGTATTTTTAGAGATATTTCTACCAGTCTTTTCTTTTCTCTCTTTTGCTAAAAACGTTCCAAATCCTCTTAAAAATACAGATTCATTCTTCTTGATTGATTCTTTAATCTCTAACATTAAGGACTCTAAAACAGCTGTTGTAGTTGTTTTTTCCACTCCTGTTCTGTCAGATATCTTGCTTATTATCTCTGCTTTTGTCATTTCTTAATAAATATTAAAATTTGTTAGTTTATTGTTTTATTTTTGAGTTCGCAAATATATTAATATTAACAAATAAAGCTTTATAAATTTTCTTTTTTTTATTTATAGAAAACTAACATTCAGTCAATTATGATTTTTTCGACAACAATAATAAAGTGGTATCATAAAAACAAGAGAGATTTACCTTGGAGGAATACCAAGGATCCGTATAGAATATGGATTTCTGAAATCATTTTACAACAAACAAAAGTTTCTCAAGGACTTCCTTATTATAATAGATTTATAAAAAAATTTCCAACTATAACTGAATTAGCAAAAGCTTCAGAAGATGAGGTTCTGAATTTATGGCAAGGGTTAGGTTATTACTCTCGTGCTAGAAATTTACATGTTACTGCAAAATTAATAAGAGACGAATATGATTCTGTATTCCCTTCAGATTATAAAAGTATAAAAAATTTAAAAGGAATAGGAGATTATACAGCTGCTGCAATTTCTTCTTTTTGTTATAAATTACCTTATGCGGTTCTTGATGGTAATGTTAGTAGGGTTTTAAGTAGATATTTTGCTATAGAAACACCCATAGATGTTTCCGAAGGTCAGAAAGTTTTTAAGAAATTATCTCAAGAATTATTGGACCTAGATAATCCAGATACTTATAATCAAGCTATAATGGAGTTTGGAGCTCTTCAATGTGTTCCTAAATCTCCTAATTGTGAAGATTGTCCTTTACATGAGAGTTGTCAGTCGTATTCAACAGAATTGGTTCAGTTACTTCCTTTAAAGAGTAAATCTTTAAAAGTTATCGATAGGTATTTTAACTATTTAATTATAACATCATCTGATAACACATTTATACATAAAAGAGAAGAAGGTATTTGGAAATCTTTATATCAATTTCCGTTAATAGAAGGTAATCTTGATTTTGAGGTGTTACAAAAGTCAAAAGAATGGGATAAGTTATTTAAAGGGAAAGATGTTGTTTTGAATTCCTCATCTTTACAAATAAAACACAAACTTTCTCATCAACTAATTCATGCGGTATTTTACAGTTTGAGGGTGGAAGACTTTTCTTCAGATAATTTAATAAAATTAAAGTGGAAAAATTTAGATGATTATCCTTTACCAAGATTGATTGATAAATACTTGAAAAGCATTAAATAGAAGAAAATTAAATTTGTATATTTGTAGAAAATAATTAAAATGGCAGGAGTAAATAAAGTAATATTAGTTGGAAACCTAGGAAAAGACCCTGAAGTAAGACACTTGGATAATGGAATTGCTGTAGCAAATTTTTCGTTGGCAACAACAGAATCTTATACTAATAAGCAAGGAGAAAGGGTTAACCAAACAGAGTGGCATAATATTGTACTTTGGAGAGGACTTGCTGATGTAGCGGAAAAATATTTGAAAAAAGGCAATTCAATATATATTGAAGGTAAGATTTCTACTAGAAAATGGGAGGATAAAGAAGGGAATACTAGATATTCTACTGATATTATTGCAGATAAGATGACCATGTTAGGTTCTAAGTCAGACAATGCTAATACTCCTAAAGATTCGAGTGTTTCATCAACTGAACCCACTCCATCAGAGGATTCAGGAAATGATGATTTACCATTTTAAATAATAAATTTTGGTAGCAGACCCCTTTCCCATATTTTTAAATACCACTATTTTAGTTGAAATAAATGAGATTACTATAGGACTAGTTTTAGGAATCATTTTTGTATTTATTTTGATATTTTTATCTGCACTTGTTTCAGGTTCTGAGGTTTCATTTTTCTCTTTAAACGCTCAGAATCTTGAGGAGTTGTCAGAAATTGATAAAAATAAAGAAGTGCAGATTAGAAATCTGTTAGAAAAACCGAATAAGTTATTGGCAACAATATTAATTGCAAATAATTTCATTAATGTAGCAATTATTGTATTGTCTTCTTATCTTACTTCTCAAATTTTTGATTTTCCCTCTTCTTCATTGTTACAATTTGTTTTTCAGGTTATAATTATTACTTTTATTTTAGTCTTATTAGGAGAAATCACTCCGAAAGTATATGCAAAACAACATGCGGTTCGTTTTAGTAAGAAAATCACTTCTTTGATTCGTTTTTTTGAGATTATTTTTTCTCCATTTTCTTCTATACTGATCAATGCGACTTCATTTCTGGATAAAAGGTTAAAACAGAAATCCTTAAATATTTCCATGGAGGAAATTTCTCAGGCAATTGATCTTGCTAGTGATGGTGAACAATTAGAGAATGAAAAAAGAATATTAAAAAGTATTGTCGAATTTGGTAATATTGACGTTAGAGAAATCATGAAGCCTAGAACGGATGTTATTGCATTAGATAAAACATCTACATATTCTCAGGTTTTAGAATTGATAGTATCTTCTTCTTATTCTAGAATACCGGTATATGAAGAGAGTTTTGATAACATACACGGTGTTTTGTATATTAAAGATCTTATCCCTTATTTATCGGAGGAAAGTACAGACTGGAATTCTTTGTGTCATGATGCGTTATTTGTTCCTGAAACAAAAAAGATTAATGATTTGTTAAACGAATTTCAGGCAAAGAAAATCCACCTTGCTATTGTGGTAGATGAGTATGGAGGTACTTCCGGAATTGTAACTTTAGAGGATGTGTTAGAGGAAATTGTTGGAGAAATAAATGATGAATTTGACGATGATGGAACTCAATATTCCAAGTTAGATGAAAACACCTTCGTATTTGAAGCTAAAACTTCTCTGAATGATTTTTTAAAGGTAGTTGATGGAGAAACAGATTATTTTGATGATATAAAAGGAGATACAGAAACAATTGCGGGACTTATCTTAGAGAAAACTGGAGTAATTCCAAAAATATCTGAAAGAATAGATTTCCCTCCATATACCTTTCTAGTAGAATCGGCAGACGACAGAAAAATAAAAAGAGTAAAAGTTGTTATTGAAAGATGAGAAAATTAGTTTTTATTTTTTCTTTTGTTATAATTTTTATTGGATTGTATTACTATTTTAGTAACGGCGAATATTATATTCCAAAACCAAAAGCTCTTATAAAGATAAATGTACCAGATAATAATTCAGAGTTGTATTCTGATAATAAACTTAGTTTTCGTTATTCAAAATCTGCTAATGTTTCCATAAAACAGAATATATATTCTGTCAATTTTCCTGATTATCAATCTAGAATTTATTTTACCATAAATAATTTAACTGATTTAGATTTAGAAATATATAATTTTGAAAATTCTATATCAGTTCATGAAAATAAGGGTGCGTATATAAATGCGAATATTATTGAAGATACTTCTGCATCAGTATATGGTGTATTGTGTTTTCTTCAGGGAAATAATATT
>CEVR01019868.1_pt1 | contig 10952 bp, 11 predicted proteins | sample 356541 | NCBI WGS metagenome assembly CEVR01 (sample SAMEA2623734, study PRJEB7988) | marine metagenome | isolation source: saline water (ENVO:00002010), including
GCGGTTTTTGATGATGTTGTAAAATCACTATATCTAGTACCTATTCCTATAATTAGATCAGATTCTTTTGATATTTTCACCGCTCCTTTTGTACCTGTTGCTCCAATTGCGCCTAATTGATGTGAATCATCGTATCTTATAGCTCCTTTACCTGCAAAAGTTTCAGCTAATGGAATATCAGTTTTATTTATAAATTCAAGAAGTTCTTCCGTAGCTTCACTATAGTGAACTCCTCCTCCTGCTATTATTAATGGTTTTTTGCTTTTAGTTATCCACTTAATTGCCTTATCTATATTTTTTTTATCTGGTCTTAATCTTTGAATTGACCATACTTTTTTTTTAAATAAATCAATTGGAAATTCAAAAGATTCGCTTTGAACATCTTGAGGTAAAGAAAGTATAACTGTTCCGGTTTCTGCAGGAGATAATAATACCCTCATTACTTCTGGTAAACTAGATTGTAATTGTTCAGGTCTATTTATTCTATCCCAGTATTTTGATATAGGTTTAAAACAATCATTTACTGAAATATCTTGAGAAAAATTTGATTCTAATTGTTGAAGTGCTGGAGAAACATTTCTTTTAGCAAAAATATCACCTGCAAGAAGCAATACTGGAAGTCTATTTATTGTTGCTCCTGCAGCAGCTGTAATCATATTAGTACTTCCAGGTCCAATAGATGTAGTGCAAACAAGCGCATTTTTTCTATTTTTTATTTTAGCATACGCAGCTGCTGAGTGAACCATAGATTGTTCATTTCTGCACTGATAATATTTTAGTTCTTTTTGTTCTTGAATAGCCTGACCAATACCCCCAACATTTCCATGACCTAATATACCAAAACATCCCTCAAAAAATTTCTTTTCAATCCCATCTATTTTAATATATTGATTATTAATATACTTTATAATTGCTTGAGCTACAGTTAATTTTATTTTATTCATTTTAAAAACCCCCATGTTTATTGATAAATTTTAATGCTTGATTTAGAGTTGGCATAAAGTTAGCACAACCTGGCTGTAAAACAACTAGTGCTCCACAAGCATTACCCATTTTACAAGATTTTTTTAAGTCCCAACCCTTTAAGTATCCGTAAATAAAACCACTTGCAAATGCATCACCTGCACCTAACACATTTAATACTTCAATCGGAAAACCTTCAACTTTGTGAGATTGACTACTAGAATTATAAATTTCTACACCTTTTGCTCCTTTTTTTACTATTAATGCATCCACTCCAAAATTCAGAATATTTTTTATTTGTTTTGATAAATTTCCCTTAATTTTTGGAGAAGAAATTTGTTGATTGCTAATTTTTACTTGATTTTTTGATTTAATATTTATTGCAAGAATTTCTTCTTCAGTTCCAATGACAATATTAATTAATGGTAAAATAGATTTTGTTAACTTTCCAAAAGAAGATACATTTTTCCACTGATCTAATCTGAAATCTAAATCATGAATTATTGGTATATTATTTTTATTAGCAATTTTGATTGCATGAATAACAGCACTTCTGCTGGGCTCTTTATTCAAAGCAGTACCCGAAATTAATAATATTTTGCATCTTTCTATTTGAAAGCGATTTACATGATTGATATTAATCATGCTATCTGCAGCATTATCTCTGTAAAAAACCAGAGGAAAATTATTTGGAGGTTCAATGCCTAATAAAACAGCACTAGTCCTAGAGCCATTAATTTTAGGTATATTTTTGATATTGATATTTTCTTTTTTTAAAAAGTTTAAAATAAAATCCCCAACTTTATCATTTCCAACTCCAGTTAAAATTTCAGTATCTAACCCCAACCTGGAACATCCTACAGCAATATTTAAGGGAGAACCACCTACGAAAGCATCAAAACCTTTTATTTCTTCAAATTTTGAACCTATATTTTGAGAATATAAATCTATTGATGATCTACCAATTGTAATTAAATCAACTTTTCTAATATTTTTCATTCTTTTTTGCTTTTACAATTGGAACTCTTGGATCTTTTCTTTTCCAAGATTGATAGATCCACTTATGATCTGGATCATCTGAATTTGCAAGAGATTGATCTGATCCAGCTAAGAAATTTAAATAATATATATTATATCCATGGCCTGCTACAACTGGATGATATCCTTTTGGAATAGTTACTAAGTCATTATTTTTTGTAATTAGCACCTCATTTAAACTCCTATCATAGGTATAAACTTGTTGTATAGCAAAACCCTGCTTTTTTTCTGTTTTGTAAAAATATATTTCTTCTAACTCGGCTTCTAAAAGGTTATTATCTTTATCTATAATTCTTTTATCATGCTTATGAGCAGGGAAAGAACTCCAATTTCCCGATGGTGTATATACTTCTACAGATACTAATTTATTACAACCAAATCCTGGTTCTATAAGAGAATTAATTTGACGAGTTGCGTTATCACCTCCTCTTATTTCTATATTAACTTCATTTGGCTTTTTAAACTTAACTGGAAAATCATCCTCTGCTATACAATATCCACATGCAATATCTAATATTTCACTTTCCGCTTTTAATTTAAATTCTGTATTTCTAGGAAGATATAATGTATGAGCTATTCCATGAAAAACACTTTTTCTACCATTAAATGTCTTCCAATTTCCTTTATCTGATTTTACAGAATAATCACCAGACATTAAAATAATTCCATATTCATAATTGCCGGTATTATTTTCCCATTCTTGACCTTTTTTTAAAATTCTAGAATTAAAGTTCAAAAGGTTCCAGCCTGCTTTTTTAGTATTTATGGATTGATATACATTTTGCTCATCGGATGCTTTGTGTAAAAGTGAGTATTTATTATTGTTCATATATTAACTCATCCAGTTTTTTTTTGCACTAGCATTCCATTTTGATGTTCTTTTTTTTAATCTAGTCCAAAAATTAATAGAACTCTTTCCAGTTATATCTCCAACTCCAAATCTTGATTCATTCCATCCTCCAAAAGAGAATGGTTCTCTTGGTACAGGAACACCAATATTTACGCCTACCATACCCGCACTAACTTTTTCTGTAATATAATTTGCTAATTTTCCATCTTGAGTATATACTGAAGAGGCATTTCCATAATTAGAACTATTTTCAATTTTTATTGCATGATCAATTTCTTCAGTTCGCATTATTGCTAGAACTGGTCCAAATACTTCTTCTTTAGCTATTTTCATTTCTGGTGTTACATAATCAATTATAGTTGGACCCACATAATAACCATTTTCTTTACCTGAGACTTTAACATCTCTACCATCTAAAATTATTTTAGCACCATCTTTTTCAGCTTCATCTATATATTTTTCAATTCTTTGTTTTGCTTCTTTTGAAATCACAGAACCTAAATTTTTACCAGGAATTACATTTTTTGCTTTATTTTTTATTTTATTAATAGTTTCTTCTATCTTTCCTACTCCTATCATTGCAGAAGCTGCCATACATCTTTGACCAGCACATCCAGACATGGAAGCTACTATATCATTTGAAGCCATTTCACTATTAGCATCAGGCAAAACAATTAAATGATTTTTAGCTCCTCCAAGAGCAAGACATCTTTTCAAGTTAGATGTTGATTTTTGATAAATAGTTTTTGCAATTTTTGTAGAACCAACAAAGGAAATTGCTGATATGTCTTTATGATCACAGATTTCTTCAACAATATTTTTGTCACCATTAATGACATTAAAAACTCCATTAGGTAGTCCAGATATTTTTAATAATTCAGCAATTTTAGAAGCACCTACTGGTGTTTGCTCCGAAGGTTTTAGTATCATACAATTTCCTAGAACTAAAGCATTGGGAATTGTCCACATAGGAACCATAATTGGGAAATTAAATGGAGTAATTGATGATACAATTCCAACAGGAACATGAGATGATCTACATTCTACTCCTCTACTAACTTCTTGTATTTCATCATGAATTATTTGTGGCATTGAGCAAGCAAACTCTGTAAGTTCAATTCCTTTTAAAACTTCTGCTTTTGCTTCTTCAAAAGTTTTACCATTTTCTTGGCAGATTGAATCTGACAAAGAATCAATATTGTTTTTTAATTGATTTCTAAACTCAAAGAAAAACTCCACTCTTTCTTTTAATGTAAATTCCGACCAACTTTTATATGCATTTTTTGCTGCATTAATAGCTTGATCTAAATCTTTTAAAGAAGAGTTTGTTACTTCCGTTAATTTTTTTCCATCTTGTGGACTCCATACTGTTATCAGATCACTTTTTGAAGTTATGAATTTACCGTTTATAAAGTTATTTATTTTGCTATTCATTTAATCTATTATATTTTTTTAAAACTTTTTTTAGTCTATCATGAGGTAATTTATAAACAACATTGTCATTTATTCCAATCATTGTTTCTGAAGAAATTAGAGCATTTAAAATAGCTTCCTCAGTAGCTTGAACAGTCGCAATGAAAAAAGGATTCATTTTATCGTTTGGCAAGAAAATTATAGATTTTTCATTTTCTCTATCAAAAGCCTTTTTATTTGCAGTAGAAAATGAAATAAAAATATCTCCAGACCCATTAGAACCATACCCACCAACTCTAGAAATTCCGATTGGAACTCTTCTTACTATTCTTTTTAATTGATTAGGAAGAAATGGTGCATCAGTTGCAACTACTACAATTATTGATCCTAGACCATCTCTTTTTTCTCCATAAATTATTTTTGGTCTTAAGTCTTGAATCTCTTTTCCAACAGGCACACCAGATATTGAAAGATCCTCTCTGTTTCCGTAATTTGCTTGAACTAATACTCCCAAGGTGTAATCTTGCCCATCTAGATTTATTTTTCTTGATGAAGTTCCAATGCCTCCTTTAAACCCATGACAAATCATACCTGTACCTCCGCCAACTCCACCTTCTAATACAATTCCTCCTTGCGCGCTTTCTAGTGCTTTAATAGCATGTTCTTTTTTTACATGAAAACCATTTATATCATTTAATGATCCATCATAAGTTTCTGCAACGACTGGAAGTGACCAAAATAGATCTTTTATATCATAAAGAGTCTTAAATAGTTTATTATTGTATTGCCACTCTATTATAGCGTCTCTGACGACTCCTACACTATGGGTATTTGTTATTAAGATCGGCCCTTCAAGAAAGCCAGATTCTTCTACCCATGTAGTTCCTGTCATTTCACCATTTCCATTTAGAGAATACCATCCAGCAAATACTGGATCAAATACTTTTCCTCGAGGTAAAATCGCTGTTACTCCAGTCCTTACCGGACCTTTGCCAATTACTAATTTACCATTTCCTTTTATTATGGTTTCATGACCGACTAACACTCCTTGAACATCTGTTATTGAATTAAATTTGCCAGTTATACCGTCAAGAGGAATTCCTACATCTCTAGCTCTAATTATATTTTGTGAATGGAGATGATTATAAAATAATATATTTAGAAAAATAGTAATTAAAAATTTCATAAATTGGGTCATATTATAAATATACAAACCATACAATTAATTCATATAATATAGATCTATTTATTTAAAATAATGAGTACAAGAAAAGAATCAGCAAAGGAAGAAAATTTAAATGTACTTACTCATGCATTTGGCTTATTATTAAGTATTGTTGGTTTATATTTTTTACTTCAAAAATCAATTCAAAACCCTGATAAGTTGTTTTTTATTTGTGCATTAATTTACGGTCTATCATTAATATTTATGTATTTATGTTCAACTTTATATCATTACTATTATAATACAAAGTATAAAAACAAGTTAAGATTAGCTGATCATATAAGTATATATTTTTTAATAGCTGGTTCTTATACGCCTGGCCTACTTTTAAAATTAAGTGAAGGACTTGGGTTTTATTTATTTTTTGTAGTCTGGGGAATTGCTATTTTTGGATTATTCTTTAAAATATTTTTTCTTAATAAATTTGAAAAATTTTCTCTAGCACTATACTTAGTTATGGGGTGGTTAATTGTTATTGATTTTAATAGTCTTATTACATATTTTCATAGAGATGCATTATTATTAATGGTTTTAGGGGGTGTATTTTATACAGTAGGAACAATATTTTATTCTCTTGAAAAAATTAAATATAGTCATACTATTTGGCATCTATTTGTTTTAGGCGGATCTGCAAGTCATTATTTTATGATATATAAATATATAATTTAATTTCTTACAAAATATGTTTTATGAATATCAGCAATATATTTTCTGTTCATAAATTCATTGTAAACCTCAAAGGTTTCAATAATTAAAGTGTCATTTTCAATAGACACAAAACTTTCAATACTTTCTTTTGAAGGGAAAAAAAATTTAATCTTATCTTCTTCTAACAAATAATCAATAAATCTTCTTTGACCATTTTTATATTCTACTTCAATGTAATTCCACTCCTTAATAGTCATTATTTTATCTCCAAAATAGTTACAATGATTTAATGAAAAACCTAATGCAGAATTTTCTAAACAAACTCTTTCCCAAGTCCCTACTAAATTTTCTTTTGGAACAATATCATTAATTTTAAAGGATAAGCAAAATAAACTTAGAATTACTATATATTTCATTTTAATAATTATATATTAATTTAATGTTATTGATTTATAATTATCAATATTAATAAAGTTAAAATCTTTAATATTTTCAATGGATTCTAAATCAGGATATTTGATTTTAGCTAATAGAGATACCAAACCTTTAGCTTTTTTTTTCTCATCATGAGTGTTTATGATATACTTTGGAGAGATTTGATTATATAATTCATATACATTACTCATTCCTGGATTGACGTAACCTCCCATAATTTTTGGAAGTTTAAATTCGGTGAAAGTAGTTATCATTAATTTAATCTTAAATTTATTAACTAATTCTTTTTGATTTTCATCTAAAGTAAATCCATGTGGAGCATAAAATATACCATTATTATCTTGATCATAAATTAGTAAAGCAAAATAAATTGGATCCATTATTTTAGGGGGTTTTATGCTAATGAAATTAATTTTATTTTTTTCCATTTCATTTTTAGTATCTATACGTATTATTTCTCTATCTGGAAATTGTTTTTTCAATTTATTATATGCTTTTTCTGTAGCTAATATAGATTTATCATTGGGAAGTCTTTTCAGAGTTTCTATATGGCAATGGTCTTCATAGTTTTGAGATATTACAATTGAATCATAATTCGGAATATCATCAATAGGGACTGGCGGTTTTATATGCCATTGTTCATTTAACCATTTAAATCCATCTATTTCTGACCCAATTAACCAAGGATCTAAAACAAAATTTAGTTTGTTAAATTTTATATACCATGAAGAATCTAAATTTAATCGTTTAATTTTAATCATAATTATAGAATGTGTAAAAGTAATTATTCATTTTTAAAGTAATGTATTTATTACATGTTTAGAAATATTTTTTTTAAAAAATTTATTTTACCTGGATTAATTTTTCAATCTCTGGTTATAGGAGGAGGTTATGGAACAGGTAGAGAACTTGTTGAGTTTTTTCTTTTGTTGGGTCCAAAAAGTGGATTATACGGGATGATCATATCACTAATTATATGGTGTATTGTTCTTTCTTTTACATTTGATTTATCTAGAAAATTTCAAACATATGATTATAGATCTTTTTTAAAAAAATTATTAGGAAAAGGTTGGGTTTTTTATGAGATCACGTATTTAATTGGCTTAGTACTTGTTATTTCAGTATTAGCTTCTGCATCTGGAAATCTTTTAAATGAAGCATTGAATATTTCAAATATTTATGGTATTATTTTAATGATTTTGCTTATTGGCATTTTTTCATACTTTGGATCTAAAGTTGTAATGAAATTTCTTTCTTACTGGTCAATAGCGCTTTATTTTGTGTTTTTAATTTTGATAATATCTATTGGCTCAATATTTAGTGAAAACATTATTTTAAATTTTAATATTTCAGAGAATAAACCAAATTGGCTAATTAATGGATTTAAATATGCCGCATATAATGTTGGGATTGTTCCTGCAATGTTATTTTGTTTAAAGGATCTTAAAACTAGAAAAGAGGCAATCGTATCAGGTATTATTGGTGCTTTTCTTGCAATGATACCCGGTTTTATGATATATTTTAGTTTATTAAGTCACTACCCTGAAATAAAGTCAGAAATTATTCCAACAAATTTTTTATTTAATAAACTAGGATCAGATTCTTTTAAAATTTTATTTCAAATTATTTTATTTGGAACATTTGTTGAAACTGGATTGGGACTTATACATGGGTTTAATGAAAGAATCGCTAGCTGGTTGATGGAAAAAAAAATAATCTTATCAGGAATATATAGATTTATAATTAGTTCATTTATAATGGTAATTTGCATTTTTTTTGCAGAACAATTTGGATTAATTAGTTTGATAGCAGAAGGATATGGAACTTTAACTTGGGCATACTGGATTATATTTGTTTTTCCAGTCATTTTTATAGGCCTAAAAAAATTATTTTAAAATGAATTCATTATGAAAATAGATTTAAAGTCAAGATTTGAGTTTTTATTGTTTTTATATATAGCAAATTTCTTTACAGTATATTCTCAAGATAATTTTCAAGTTAAAAGTGGTTTTAATTTATCATCAGTAGCTATTTCTAATGGAAGTAATTTAGATCAACCTTCTGGTTTTGTGCCAGCATTTCATATAGGTATATTGATTGGTAATATACTTGATGAAGAATATTCTTTTGAATATGGTCTAATTTATAATATAAAGGGTTATAAAGTAGTTGATTTTTCTGGAGTTAATGTATATAATTATTCTACATATTTGGAGGTTCCAACATCTCTTGTATATAATTTACCTTCAATAAAAAATATTGAAATAAAATTGGGTCCATATTTTGCTTATGCAATAAAAGAATCTGTTAGAAATTCAATAATGAAAGAAAATATTAAAGGAAAAATTGGGAATGATCTAGATAAAGGGGATACATTAAAACCAATTGATTTGGGTTTGAATTTAGGAGCTAATTATTACTTCAAAAATTTTATTTTTAACATAAATTTAGGTTACGGTTTATTAAATAACAGACCAGGAGGTGGTAAAGGTAATATTGTAAGAAATATTAGCAGTCAATTTTCAATTGGTTACAAAATTAATTTTAAAAAAAATGAAAAAATTAAAAAGAAATAGTAGAGAAGGTATTATTGCAGGAGTATGTGAAGGTTTAGGAGAATATTTTAATATTGATCCAATTATAATAAGATTATTGTTTTTTGCATTTGCTTTAAGTGCTGGTGGTGGAATTATAACATATATTATTGCTTGGTCATTTATTCCAAATAAAAATTATTAAGGAGTTTCTAATAAAAGATAAACCATACCAATTGTTCCATCTATAAAGTTTCCAACTCTTATATTTTCATTTGGGCTATGTTGGTTATTGTCCTTATTTACTGATGGATATGTAAGAGCTGGAACATTTAAAGTTGTTACAAAAGGTGAAATAGGTATAGATCCACCTGATGTCCTTTTCTTAATAGGATCTTCTTCAAAAGCTTTTTTTAATGCACTTGATGCCCATTTTCCAATAGGAGAATCTATTTCTGTTCTATATGCGAGATAGCTAATTTTAGAATCAAATCTAATTATATTATTTTGACTTAACCTTTCTTCAATTGTTGGTTCTCTACTTTCTATTACATATGCACCTTCATTAATTATATGATCTTTAATTAATTTTAAAAGTCTATTTGGATTACTTTCTTTAACTAATCGAACATCTATTTCTGCTATTGCAGTACTAGGAATAATTGTTCTAACTTCTTTACCAACCCATCCAGATTTTAGGCCTCTAATATTTAAGGATGGATATTGAATGGCTTCTTGATAATTATTCCCAACTTTGTCAGGGGTAGAAATTAGAAGATCTTTTTTTATTTGATTCTCATCATCTGGAACTGCGTCCAGAATAGTTTTTATCTTGTCAGATATTATTATCCCATCATAAAAGCCTGGTATTATCACCCTTCCAGAATAATCTTTCATTGAAGAAAGAACTTTTGACAAATTCATTGCAGGGTTAGGAGCATAGTTTCCAAAATGCCCACTGTGTTGTGGTTTTACAGGGCCGTATGAAGTTAAAGTGATTCTACTTATTCCTCTTGCACCAAAAGTTAATGTAGGTTTATTTGATGGATGCCTAGGACCATCAATAATTAGTAGATAATCTGATTTAAGTTTTTTCTTGAATTTTGATACTGCATCTACAATAGTTGGTGAACCCATTTCCTCTTGAAAATCAATAATTAATTTTATATTAAATTTTGGTTGAATATTTAACTTATTCAGTGTCTCTAATGCATTTACTAACATCATTGGAGGACCTTTATCATCACTGGTTGACCTTCCAAAAATTCTCCAATTAGGATTTGGTTTATTTAAAATTTTGTTTCTATCTATTTCTTTCCATTTACCATTTACATTTTCTGTAAGAATAGGGATGAATGGATCTTTTTGATTCCATTTTGAAGGATCTACAGGTTGTCCATCCATGTGAAAATAGATAAGTATTGTTTTTAGCTTTTCAGATAAAAATTTATTTCCAATTAAAAGAGGATGATTTGGCATAGAAGGACTTGTACTTTTAGCTTTGACCCTTTCAAGTTTAAATCCAAGATCTGAAAAAGTTTTTTCACACCATTGTATGTTTTTTTCAATATTTGGAGAATCATAACCATCATTTGGTATTGATAACATCTCAAAAAACCTATTCCAGTTCCCTTGAATTATTTCATTAGTTGTTTCTAAGATTTTTTTTCTGCTCTGCGTGAAACTATTATTTACAGATAGTATAAAAAATAAAATAATTAACTTCTTCATTGCTCTTTTAAGTTTAGTTTAGGATTATCATTTTTTAATTTATTGAAGAGTAAAAAATTATATTATTATTCATCTATTATATCATTTACCCTTTTATTTCTTTTATAAACTTTTC
>CEVR01013061.1_pt1 | contig 10884 bp, 8 predicted proteins | sample 356541 | NCBI WGS metagenome assembly CEVR01 (sample SAMEA2623734, study PRJEB7988) | marine metagenome | isolation source: saline water (ENVO:00002010), including
CCCCATGAATGTTCAGCATTACCTCTAGCCCAATCATAATCGCTAAGACTACGAGTACCATTGTCATCAATTATTGATAATGATTTAACTCGAAGCGGGTATTCGTTATATGTGAAATTAGATACTAAACCGCCAATTGTTGGTTGTTCAAAAGCCCAGTGTGCTCTATCAATTGCTTCAACATCGATATTAATTCGAATCGTTTCTGCCCACATTTCAATTTTGAATCCTGGTAGATTACTGCCCGGAGTGGCTCCATGCTCCCCCTCAACAGAATCGGTGGCGTATTTTTCAACTCTAACATTCTTGAAAGGAATACTTTCACCAGAAATAACATCATGAAATAGACCACCCTGTGACAAACTCATATGACCTAAATCACGTTTCTTCCATGGTTGATTATCTCTTGAAGTGATAGTCATGCTCAAATGAGGCAGGAACCAGTCTATGTAAGAGCCATCGCTGAGGTGTAACATTCCCCAATACCATGGCACAGATGGAGCTTGGACGCAAACTTTCTGAAAGTATGCAGTCCCCTTAATCGCTTTATCATCAAGAAGTCCTGATACTTTACAACCATGAAGTCGCAAAATATCATATCCCATATCCATCGCATAGGTTGCTGTAGCATGTCTTGCAGTTGACATCGCATTATTCCATGGTGTTAATTTGAATTCCATTTTCTTTGGAACATTAGCATCTTGAGGAAATTCATTAGTGTGTAAATTGAGCCAAAATTCACTCAAATCACTCTTTAGTCCCATCGACATATCTTCATCGGTTAATGGAACAACTGCGCCGCCACCTTCACCTGAACTTGATGATTTCTTTGGCCAAGATGGGTGTTGATCATCGACAACTATCATACGACATTTTTTCTTGATATATGGTTCATACATCCTTTTGCCATCAAACCACCAAGCACAAACCATCCCGTCAAGTGAAATACCACCGTTTTCATCGAAGCCTGGCCTACCCTTAGGAGTCCACTCAGTCCCACTAACCATGACTTTTGGATTATCTTTGGTTGACCACAAAACCATCAATTGTTTACCGCTTGGATTGCCTTGTTCATCATCGAGCATCAATAGCCACCACCACCAATCCCAAGTCAAATGGTGCAACGGTGGTCGCTCTTGCAACTTCCACATTCGGGATAAATCTCCAGCGAATTTATCCATGGATTCAATCATTCAATTTCCTTCCCTTTGAATATTGCACCACCAAGGAATAATAACGCAGTGGCTTGAATAAGTAAAACTACAGTTGCAATAATCATCGACAAAAATGGACTGATATCACCTAATCCAGGTGCTGCAAAGAAATATTGAAGTGGCTCTGAACCGATTAACTCCTCACGCTCAAAACTAAATGAATCACTGCCTTCAATAGAGAATCCCGAGTTGATCAAGATTGCCATGTCCGGCCACACAATCATACTTGCAGAATCTACGATTATCAATGCCCAGCCAATAACTGAAAATCGCAAGATTGGTGATTCTGGAACGCCCATTGAGAGTAAGGCCATACCTAACTCCCATGCAGCAAATGGAATCGCTAAAACTATCCCATAGCGCCACATTACGCCCAAGAAACAAAATAGCATACCGTAAACTAATGTCGCCATCATTGCTGCAAATAAAATTGCTAACCAAATGCCAAATTCAGAAAATCGGAATAATGAATCTCCTGGTCCTGCAAAACCTGTTACAATGGCTGAAATCAAGGTCAAAATAATTAGATATGGCCAAATTATTCCAAGATAACCGATTATTCGGTAAAAGAAAACTTCAGTTCTTGCTATTGGTTTGGTGAGAATATAATGCATAGTTCCAGATGTCATTTCATCTCTAATTAACCCGGTAGCCATGAATAGGGGGATGAAAATACTAATTATGAATACAAAACCAAGTTTTCCAATACCCAATATAGATGCTCGATGTAATGCTTCCTTAGCATATGCTTCATCATCAGGATCTTCATCAACATAGTTATCTGCATCATATCTAAAGTTCCCAGTTAGCGAAAGTGATAATTCAATGTCACACTCAATACCATTGTCATTGGTATCTTTTTGCGATTCGGTTCTATCTTCCGCTCGACAATCTCCATCATCGTCATACCCGACACTAACTGACCGCGTTCCAGTTGGTGATTCATCCCAATCAAAGTCATCCTCATTTATCCATTTTTCAGGGTCGTCAGGAGGGATAGGTGGAACAAAATTCCCAGGATGGTCAAGTTCATTAAATGGACTTGTTCCAAGTGCTCTTTCTTGGCCATCTGGGTACAAATCACCGTCTGAATCTACTGAGTCTCCATCATTATCAATCGCTTCGAAATCTCGTTGCATTGCATCGACATAGAACAACATTAGCAAGCTGATTACTACTAGTCCAGTAATCAAAACAACCCAAGTTGAAATCTTTGTGCGATATTGTCGCATAGTAAATTCTGTAATTGCTGATGCCTTACGGTCTAAAGCACGGAAAATTGTATTGGTCTTGTCAGCCATCAGAACCCACCTCCACCTGTCAAATAGCCAAGAATTGATGCCAAATCATCATCTGGATTATCAATTGAAATAACTTTGTGGCCGCCATCGATAATTGTTTTTGGTAGATTACTATGGAAATCTCCTAAATTTCGCGTCTGAACAGTTAATTTTTCTGGATGTTGGAATATAATACCATGGACTGAATCGATATCAATTACACTTTTCGCCAAACCTTTCGGTGAATCACAACCAATATCGATTCTATGAGGGATGTTATCCATTTTTTCTCTTATCGCGTGCAAATTTCCTAATGCCAATAACCTCCCATGGTGCAAAATGACTATCTGTTCGGTAATACGTTCAATTTCTGTCAAAATATGACTACTAACAATAACTGTTCTACCCATTCGACCTAGTTCTCTTATGACATTCATTATTGTGGTTCTGGCCAAAGGATCACACCCTTGAAGTGGCTCATCTAAGATGATTAAATCTGGGTTGTTAACCAATGCATGGGCAATCTTAGTCCGCTGACGCATACCCTTCGAGAAACGACCTATTTGCTTGTGTGCAACATCTAAAAGTCCAACGAAATCCAATACTCTATCAGCCTCAAGTTTAGCTTCATCACGAGTTAAGCCGTTTAATCTAGCAAATGTGGAAATAAAATCATGAGCAGTCATCCAATCATACATTTTCTCTCCTTCTGGAACAAAACCCACCCTTGAATATGGAGCAGGGTTTTTCCACGGGTTAGTACCAAACAACCGCACTTGCCCAGAACTAGGTTTCAATTTACCCATTAGAATTTTGAACAAGGTTGATTTTCCTGCGCCATTCAAACCAAGGATACCAGTAACTCCGCCGCTTAAGGCGAGGGTAACACCGCTCAAGGCGTGTATTTTACCGTATGTTTTGCTAACATTTTCTAGCAAAATAACCGGTGCTTGTTGCTCAGGTTGCCACTCGCTTGTCTCGGCTTTTCCTTCTTGATGAAAATCCGGCATCATTCTCTTGTCACCTCCATTGAAGCCACTCTTGATGATAATATATAGAGGAAAAATGCATTCATCAATACTAATGAGGCAAATGACCATGTCCATGAATATTGATCATAGGTAGTTTGTGTGCCAACTAAAGCTTGACCTACATGAGCTAAACAATCGTGAGGTGAGAGTAAATACATAATGTCTCGCTCGAACAAGTTTGAGACTAATACTGCTAATGTTTTGCTACCTAATACAATTGCTACTAAACCAATACCTGGGAAGAACTTCCCCTTAGAAACACTCGACAATCCAAGACCAATACTCGTGTATGTGATAATAAGCAAAATACCGCCAATAAATGCAGCAAGGAACAATGGAAAGGTATCAATAATCCAAGCCCAACCACGACCCATTGCAATAATTTCAACGAAGTAGTATATCATCAAAGTTAGCAATACAACAAACGCTTGAATCATCGCTACGGAAATGTACTTCATCCCTACATAGTCAAATCTACTAATAGGTCTTGAAAAATATAGTGCTGATGTCCCATGATATCTGTCTTCTGAAATTATTCCACCTACCAACAATGCGGCAAGAATAGGATAATACAGCATATTACGTGGGAAAAATCCGAGAACATGCCCGTATAGATTGTCTCGATTTACACCCCACATAGTATGTAATTCTGGACTGCCAATCAAGGCAGAAAGTAAAGTCAATCCAACATCAGCAAGAGAAGCAATGAATACGAGTACAATGAATAATTTAGTCGGTAGCCCCCATGGCCGATGTCCTTTACGGAAAATCCCCAAAACATGGTGTCTAAGAATGGCCCAATTCCTCATCCAACGTGGATTCAAGGTTCCATTCCAAGGCTTGTAAATTTGCTCAAAAACATAACCAACTGAAGCGTTATTACTACTTACTTGAGCTGTTGCTGATTCATCACCATCTCTTGAACCCCATGCGGCATCCATACGCCCTTGACCTGTAACTGGAGTATTCTCAGAATAACTCAAATCATTTGTTGATGATTCCATATTAACATCCTCATCACTCATGAGCCTCCCCCCATGTGACTTGGTGCATCTACTTGTCTTGCTTGAACTGGGCTACGTAGAAGGTCTTGGCTGGTTTTGACTTCATAACCTAAATTTTCCATAATCACTATGAATAAATCTTCAAGAGATGCTTCATATTCATGCATTCTACGAATTTGTGAGCCAACTTCTGCAGCACATGACAAAATTTTCGAAGTAGTATCTTCGTCTTCATGAAGAATACGCATTATTCGCCCCTCTCGTCTAACTTCTAAGCCGATTGAAGTCATTTTTTCTTCTAACTTAGAAGCATTACCCCATACATGAATTTCAATCTCACGATCAATGTCCTTCAAATCCTCAATTTTACCTTGAGCAGCTAATTTTCCTTTGTGTAAAAGTACCATATGATCGCATACTCGCTCAACATCATCCATCAGATGTGATGCCATCATAACAGAACGGTTGCCATTATTTACCATATTTTGCAAGGTTGAAATCATGAATTCTCGAGCAGTAGTATCCAAGCCATTTGACGGTTCATCGGCAATAATTAACTCAGGGTCATGAATAATACTGCATGCCAGTTTAGTAGCCTGTTTCATTCCGGTAGAAAAGCTACCAATATTACGATACCTTTGCTCACCAAGCCCTACATACTGCAGTACTTCATGGGCTCTTGCCATAGCTATAACTGGATTCATACCTAATAATTCACCAGAATATTTTACTTGATATATGGCTTCCATATCAGGGTTTAATGCATCATATTCAGGCATGTATCCGATTCTTGAACGAATCGCTGCTCCCTCAGTGCGTATATCGTGACCAAGTACGGTACCATTACCTGATGTTGCTTGAATCAAACCAAGAATTGTTTTGAGAAAGGTGGATTTCCCTGCCCCATTAGGTCCAAGCAATCCTGTTGCCCCTTTATTGATTTTAAGATTCAATTTTTCTAAGGCCATATGTGGCCCATAAGACTTGGATAAATCAGTCGTTTCGATGACATACTCATTACCCGACATGGTTACCCAAACAAAGGAGACAGCAGGCAACCTTTGAATGCTACGCTCAATTGAACTTGTTAAGCATCTTCCTTTATCCCATCGCGTGTTTTGATTGCCACACCTTTTTTCATAGATGCTAAATCTTCAACGGTTGAAACAGAAACCCCGTGACCAAGCAAATTCCCTGCTTGATTACAAATCAAGCAAGCTTCTCCTGACCTTAACCATGGATCACATGCCAAAACAAATCCGTGGAATACATTGCGACCTTTCCGAATAAATGGCTCTGCGTCATCATTGACTACCACAACTGCCAAACCTTCACCTGTGTAAGGGGCGATTGATGTTTGAGAAAATGTCTTAGGCAATTGCTTTCTTCTTCTAGCAAACAATTCAATTGCGCCCGAATTATTTAGTGATAATCCTCCATCGCCGAGCCTAAAACTTGCCAAATGTTGACCACTCGAAGATAATACGTTCTTGATTCTCCCGTACTTGTTAACTACAAATTGCATCGAATGCGACATTTCTTGAGCAATCTCTTGATTCATGTTGAATAATACAGAAAACTTGTCTGCAGCCTTTAGGCGATTTAATTTTAATTGCCCTTGTTTGAACAGTTCTTCGTCTAAGATTTTAATTTGGCCATCAACTAACTCTGCTTTAACTGCTGATTCAAAACTATTCAATTTTTCAAATACTAATGTCTCAAAATTGTCTTTACGCAAATCCACAGGAATTATTGCCTTGCCAGCAAGACCAAAATCATCTAGTTCTTGAGCAATTTTCGCCATGTCCAATTTGTTTTTCCATAACCAATCTGGACCTTCAATATGACAGAAAGGATTCAAGTCTTCTAGGCTGTATGGAACCAAACCGATTGGCGTATTTATCATTATTTCCAAGCCTGGTACATATTGCAAAATTTTTGCAACAACTGCATCACATTTATCACGCCATGGCCCTGATTGACCGTAAAAAATCAATACTGAATCTGCACCTATTTCAGTTGATTTTCTTGGATGCCAACGATCAAACAATAGATTTCTTGCCGCAGTAATATGAGGTCTGCTGAATGTATCAGATCCTGCCCATTGTTCACCACCTTTTCGAGGAGTCAACTGTGCATCTAAGATCCAGTTCCAACCGCTTTCCCAGCCACCTTGGTTGGAAAAATCTTGAGATGAGGTTGTTTCATCTAGTGGGATATCATCATGATTTAATTTGATGAATTTTGCTGTTGCTGGGTTTGTGGTCAACCACAGAAAAGCATCCCTTAAGGCAGGGTGTTGATGACTTCTCTGTTCAACTAGTCGCCAAATATCACCGTCTCTAACCGCTTGGCGACATCTAGATAATTCAGCAAGAGTGATTTCAAGATTATACTTAGATAGCAATTTCATTCTGTCATCTTTGTCCATCTTTCTTACTTCTTCTGGAGTACATGAACTAATACATGGCATAATTATTGGCCATTCAATCAATCCTTCCAGTTTTTCAGTACCCCAAGGAGTTAGAATCCTGCCATCACGAGCAAATAATGCATAAGCTGCTGAATCAAATAAATCGGCTCCTAAGGCAATTGACATTGGAAATAGCATTGGATGTCCGCATCCAAACATATGAACTGGTCGATTTGAAGGTAGAAATGGCAATGTAGATAGCATTATTTTAGCGTATTCTCGATAGCGATGTTGTTCCATAATTGGAACTATTCCACCTATTGGATGTATCGAAAAATCGAACTTACTCATCCCCATAGCAGATTTCTTCCTAAGTTCAGGAAATAAACCACCTTGAATAGGTCCATTCAACATTGTATCTTGTGCCGTATCTACAGATAACTGTGAACGTTCTAATGTCTCTTCAACCGCTGTAGAAACTTCTGAATGTTTCATATCAGGTCTAGAAAATACATCTAACATTGTTGCAATATCAACGCCAATCGAGCGTTGAAACTCAACTATTTCCTCCACTCCCACTTCTACATCGCCATAAACATATGATTGAAAAGTTCCAGAATCTGTCATAATTACTCCAGGATAATTTAGTAATTCGTGAACACCTTTTGTCGTTGCTATTTCTTTTAATTTATCATGCTTCCAAATGATATATGAATTGGTAATTAGTGCACCAATACCATATCTATCCCACATCTCCCTAGGCTCTATAGTACGAATATTTGGATTGATTACTGGCAATAATGCAGGAGTTTCTAGTACTCCATGTTTGGTATGTAACTTACCCAATCTTGCTCGACCATCACGAACTGTTACCTCGAATAACCCCTCATCACTTTCACGGCATGGTACTGGGTCAGGTCTAGACTGGTCCGACCACACAGGCATGTGCGTGGCTGTACCAATTGTGATTTGAATTCATCCCATCAGAATTACAAATCAAGTTGTTAAACAAACTCAACATTTCCGTGAGCAAGAATAAATTCTCTACCTAATTCATCAAAGGTATCTAGCAAATTACTTGAAAATCTTACATTGCTAATTTCTTTATCTGATTCCAAATCAGCCTTAATTCCATCAAGGGTGCCCGGAGCAGCACCGCAAGAAAGACAGGCACCGGTTAAATCTAATACAAAATCGATAGATTGACTATCCTCATTTGACAAACTTTGGTATGAATCTACTTTGATTCCACCTCCATGGCCATCAAGAGCGGCTCTAACGCTGCCTAACCTAGCCAATAGTGCTGGTACCAAATCCTCAGATTCTAACATAACAAAAAGGGAACTCGCCCTGAGTTTTGCCTCATAAATTGGATCAATGACTTCATCAACACGCTTTTGCGCCTCTTCTTCGATTGATTTCTTAGCCTCTGCTGCATATTTTGCAATGAGGTCATCATCAGTCATGATGTTGGTAACTGGTTGAGGTTTTTGACTCTTTGCTATTTTTAGGCCAACCTAAAAACGCAATACTGCGCTGCAATTTTTTACACTCATTGATAAAGGAGAATCGTATGGAATATATTGGTGGGACAATGTCTGACTTGATACTGGACATACGTGAATTACATGTGTCTGTCGAAGGTAAAGAGATTATCAAGGGAATAAATCTTGTAATCAAAACTGGTGAAATTCATGCTATTATGGGTCGTAATGGCTCAGGAAAATCTACTCTTGCCCACGTTTTAATGGGACACCCGGCGTATGAAATAACCAGCGGTGAAATATTTTTCCTCGGTAAAGCAATCGAAGATTATGATGTGTTTGAACGAGCCAGAGCAGGTATGTTTCTTTCCTTCCAATATCCTCCATCAATACCTGGAGTTCAAGTTGGCAATTTCTTAAAGAAGTCCGTCAACAATGTTAGAGATGAAAATATCAAAGCAAGAGAATTTCGTAAAGAATTAAACAATGCGATGGAAAAATTAGAAATGGATCGCAGTTTCCTATCAAGATATGTTAATGATGGATTTAGCGGTGGTGAGAAAAAGCGTCTAGAAATGTTACAAATGATGCTATTGAAGCCTCACCTCGCCCTCTTAGATGAAACTGATTCAGGCTTAGATATCGATGCATTGAGGCTTGTTGCTAAGGGCATCAATGAAACTGCACAAAATATTGGCGTATTACTTATTACCCACTATCAAAGACTTCTTGATCTTGTTAAGCCTGACTTTGTTCATGCAATGATAGACGGTAAATTTGTCAAATCAGGTGGACCAGAACTTGCCTTGGAATTAGAAGCAAGAGGCTATGATTGGTTGGAGGCGTAATTATGAGTGAAGATGCAAGTAATGCTGTAGGAGATTATAAGTATGGATTTCACGATCCTGAAAATGCTACAATCAGATTTGATAAAGGTCTAACTGAACAAGTTGTTAGAGATATTTCTGAACTAAAAAACGAACCGGAATGGATGACTGAAATTAGGGTCAAAGCCTACCATCACTTCATGGACAGGCCAATGCCTAATTGGGGCAACTGCAGTATGCTTGATTCGATTGACTTTGACAATGTAACATACTTTTTGCGCTCATCTAAGCAAACCGAAAAGAACTGGGATGATGTTCCAGATGACATCAAGAATACTTTTGATCGTCTTGGAATTCCTGAAGCTGAGCAAAAGTGGTTAGGCGGAGTTACCGCTCAATATGAGTCGGAAGCAGTATATCATTCGATAAGAGAAGACCTCGAAGAGCAAGGCGTGATTTTCCTTGATATGGACTCTGGACTGAAAGAATATCCTGAATTGGTCAAAAAATATTTTTGCACTGTAGTACCATATGCTGATAACAAATTCTCTGCGCTAAATACCGCAGTATGGAGTGGCGGGTCATTTATCTATGTTCCAAAAGGAGTTCATGTTGAAATGCCTGTTCAAGCATACTTTAGAATCAATGCCAAAAACATGGGACAATTCGAAAGAACCTTGATTATTGCTGATGAAGGAAGTAGCATACACTATGTTGAAGGTTGTACTGCTCCAACTTATTCTACTGATTCTCTACACTCTGCTGTCGTTGAATTAATAGCTATGGATGGAGCTAAGATACGCTACTCAACTGTGCAGAATTGGTCTGCTAATGTGTATAACTTGGTAACTAAGCGAGGTATTGCTCACAAGAATGCAGTAGTCGAATGGGTTGATGGAAACATTGGCTCAAAATTGACTATGAAGTACCCAGCGGTAATCCTCAAGGGAGAAGGTGCCCATGCAGAAATAATATCTGTTGCTTATGCTGGTGAAGGACAGCATCAAGATGCTGGTGCTAAGGTTCACCATCTAGCATCGAATACCACCTCTAACATTCTATCAAAATCAATTTCAAAGAATGGTGGTAGATCTTCATATCGAGGACTTTTGAAAGTAAATCCTAAGGCCCACGGATGCCGCTCAAAAGTAGTATGTGATGCTTTAATGCTCGATGAAGATTCACGCTCTGACACCTATCCAACTATGGAAGTAAGCAATCCCTCTGCGGACTTGGAACACGAAGCCAGTGTTTCAAAAATTTCAGGAGACCAATTATTCTACCTCATGAGTCGAGGATTTAGTGAAGAAGAAGCCATGGGACTTATTGTCAATGGATTCTTTGAACCATTTACCAGAGAACTACCAATGGAATATGCAGTTGAACTAAACAAATTACTCGAACTTGAGATGGAAGGTGCCATCGGATGAGTTACCTTGAATTGCCAATTCCAAATAGGTCTGAGCACCTCTGGAGATATACTCCATGGAGTAAAGTTCATCCAACACAAGTAGACGTAATGCCAGAAATTAATTCTGCCAACGTATATTTTAATGGAGATTTAGTTGATGCCAAAACAAATGGTGCAGAAATATCTAAAACCGATATTTCAAGAGCTTTTTTAGTAGAAT
>CEVR01031303.1_pt1 | contig 10807 bp, 10 predicted proteins | sample 356541 | NCBI WGS metagenome assembly CEVR01 (sample SAMEA2623734, study PRJEB7988) | marine metagenome | isolation source: saline water (ENVO:00002010), including
GTACCAATTGACTCAAAAGTCTCATTAAATGCATATTATGACTTCATAAATAGTGGCGGCACCGACAAAGTACTTCAAGATAAGGTAGCAGCTAATATAAAAAATCACATTAAAGATTTATCTTCGAAGGACTATGCAAATGCAATTGGATCTCAATACGACCGAGTGCTAATGTTTATACCAAATGAAGGGGCTTATTATACTGCTAAACAAACTGATCCATTGTTGGATGACTTTGCCAATAAGCAAAATATTGGGATAGTTCTTCATCACACGATGTATCAAACTTTAAAATTAATAAATCTTATGTGGACGCTTGATAGACAAAGTAAAAATGCGCAAGAAATAGCAAATCAAGGCAGGCTTTTAATGGAAAAACTAGATAATTCTCGAGACTCTTTTGATAAAGTTGGAAAGCATTTAGAAAATGCGCAAGGTAGTTACAGTGAAGCTCTTAAGCAACTATTTACTGGACGAGGAAGTTTGCAAGATAAAGCAAAAAAACTTGAGGATTTAGGTATAAAATCTAATAAAGCCAAGTAGCTCTATACTTTTCTTTTTGAAGTATCTTTCAAGGTCACAATTTGATAACACTCATGAGAGCCATTATTTACATTGTTAATTTTGTAATAACCAACTCTCTCAAACTGACAATTGTTTTCTTTTTTTAAGTTTAAAATTGAAGCTTCAACTACTGCTTTGTCATAAGTAACTTTTTTAGCACCTTCAAAGTTTTGAATAACTGACTGTACGGAACTTTTTTGATCAAGCCAATGAATTATACCTTTAACTTTTTTATCTTTTGTAAGTTCATAACTATCCTTATCGTATTCGCATTCTAAAAAATCTATACTTCCATCATTATTTTTTACAACGTTTTTACATGTAATGTTACAAGCATACTTGAGCCTTACAGTGTTTCCAGGATATAAGCGAAAATATTTTTCAGGAGGAGATTCCATAAAATCATCCTCATCAATAAATATTTCATTTGAAAGTATCAATTTTCTACCATTCGATGCCTCTATTTGTCTTTCGCCTTCATCAAAATTTATAATTTTTACTTTTAAGGGTTTGAGTATTCCAAAAGCCCTAGGTGAGCTCTCATTTAATTCCTCTCTAATTGAATTCTCTAATACCGAAAATTGAATTTCACTGTTTTTTTTGGTGATACCAATTCTTCCGCAAAAGTCCCTTATAGATTTTGCTGTAAAACCTTTATTTCTTAATCCTGAAATAGTTGGCATTCTTGGATCATCCCAACCTTCAACATCTTTATTATTAACTAATTCATTAAGTTTTCTTTTACTCATAACACAGTTTTCTAACTCTAATCTCGCAAATTCAATTTGGCGAGGTTTATTTTTAATATCGCATTTATCAATGATCCAATCGTACAATATTCTGTGATCTTCAAATTCAAGGGTACACAATGAATGAGTAATACCTTCAATAGCATCTGAAAGACAATGAGTAAAATCATACATTGGGTAAATACACCATTTATCTTGAGTGCGGTGGTGTCTAAAATGCTTAATTCTATAAATTACTGGGTCTCGCATATTAATGTTTGAATTTTTCATATCAATCTTTAATCGAAGCACATGAGTACCGTCAGGAAACTTACCATCTTTCATATCTTTAAATAACGTCAGATTTTCTTGAACAGAACGATCTCTGTAAGGACTATTTATGCCTGGCTCCTGAAGAGTGCCTCTACTTTGTTTGATTTGATCTCCGGTTTGAGAATCAACGTATGCTAAATCTTTCTCAATAAGTTTTAATGCATAATCATAAAGCTGATCAAAATAATCGGAAGCAAAACAAAGCTTATCCCATGAAAATCCCAACCATCTAACATCTTCTTGAATTGATTTTATATATTCATCACTTTCTTTTTCTGGATTTGTATCATCAAACCGTAAATTACATTGCCCACCAAATTCTTTTGCAAGTTCAAAATTTAAGCAAATCGATTTAGCGTGACCAATGTGCAGATATCCATTCGGTTCTGGAGGGAATCTTGTAATCAACTTCTTGGTTTTATTCGATTTAATATCATCTATAATGATATTTTTTATAAAATTTGTTTGTAGCTCTTTTTCCGCCATGACTAATGATAATTTTTTAAACCCTAAAATAATAGAGGACTTTTTAAAGCCCGATATAAAGCAAAGTATACCATGTATACAAGTTTTCTCAGAAGTAGGATCCACAAACGATATCATGATAAACGAAAGAACTTTATACCCTAATGGACATACTTGCTTTGCTGAGAAACAAAATCATGGAAGAGGTGTGAGTGGAAAAAAATGGATAGCAGTAGAAAATGGTATATACCTTTCAACATCATGGACCTTTGAAGAAAATATTAATAGTTTGCCGGTACTTAACCAAATACTTGGTATTAATCTTATAACAACTTTAATAGCTTACGGCTTTGACGGCTTATCCATTCAATGGCCAAATGATATTGTATATAACCAAAAAAAACTTGGGGGTATATTAATTGAGTCAAAATTTACAGCTAATAAAGAAATGTATGTAGTTGTAGGAATAGGAATCAATCTAACACTAAGTGATAAAAACAAAAAAACTATAGATAGAAAGTCAACTTCATTATATGAAGTAAATAATAATGTTACTCTTGATAACAACAAGCTATGTGCTAGAACACTAGAATCCATAATTCATTCATTACAATCTTTTGAAAATCATAACTATAAAAATATAGTCAAAGAATGGAAAAATTATGACCCGACCTTTAATAAAAATATCCAAATTCATTACAATGGAGAAGATATAGAAATAGTAAATAAAGGCATTGACTTAGACGGCTCTCTAATTGGAGAGTATAATAACTCATCTAAAACTTTTAAATATAACGAAGCAAAAATTATTAAAAAATGAACATTACGGTTTTTGATTTTGGAAATACTAGATTAAAAATGGGCACTATTTCAAATGGCTCTATTGAGAATTTATCTTTCTGTACTTATTTGGATGACTATAAGGATCTGTGTCTAAAGTATATTCATGATAATAAATCTGAGAAGGTTTTAGTGTCTGTTGTAAATAAAAAAAAGTACGAAAATTTTTTAACAACTCTTAAGCTTGATGTCTCTTTTCTAAGTATCCTATCTTTTAAAAACTTTAAAACAGTATATGCGGATAGTAATAGCTTAGGAATTGATCGAATATTAGCAATGCTAGGTGCAAGAAAAATGTCAAAAAAAAATTGTATTGTTATTGATGCTGGTACGGCCACAACAATTGATTATATAGATGATAAATTTTTGCATAAAGGAGGTATTATTTTACCTAGTAAAGATATGGTAATTGATGCTTTTTCCAATCGGCTTGGACTTACAGTTGAAAAAAAGGAAGATACTGTATTTAATTTTCTTAATAATTCAACTCATGCATCAATCGAATCTGGTGCAACTTTATGTGCTTATAATAATATAAATTATTTAATAGATAATTTTATTGCAATTGAAGGCGAAGATGTTGATATATATGTTACAGGTGGCAATGCATTAGCTTTAATTGACAATTGTAACTATAACTTAATACATGTAGACTCCTTAATCTTTAAAGGAATGTTAGATATAATTTAATTAAATTTGCCGCCTTAGCTCAGTTGGCCAGAGCAGGGGTTTTGTAAACCTCAGGTCGTCAGTTCGAATCTGACAGGCGGCTCCAACAAATGCTGTACTAAAGCCGATTTGTATTGTTTTCTAGTTCATTTTACGTTATTTTATGCTACATTATATATTCTTATATAGAGGCTTAGGAAAAACAGAAATGTTTAAATGAAGGAAAAAATGATTCTTATCCCTGGACGTTCCAGTAAGCAAGGAACGTCACTTAACAAGGGAAAACTTAAGGAAGAGTATCAAACAGTAACCTCAACATTAGAAGTCAACGAAGACGACATGATAAGACTTGGTCTTGAAGCCGGAGATAAAGTTAAACTCAGCAACGAAATCGGTGAAACCATTGTCTCAGTAAAAAAAGTTTTAAGTGAAAAATTACCTTCAGGTTGTTTATTTATTCCTTACGGCCCTCCATCAAGTCAACTTATGGAAGGTGATACAGGCAGTACAGGGATGCCTTTATCAAAACATATGGAAGTTATAATTGAAAAGGTTTGAATTTGATTCAAGGAGAGTGAGATGAGCGCAAAGTTAGAAGATATTAAAGTAAATGTAAATGAAAAAATTGTTGAAAATGCTACTTGTACTTTTTGTGGGTGCGTGTGTGATGATATTACTCTTACCGTTGATACAGAAAAAAAGGTAATCACAAAAGCTAAAGATGCTTGTATTTTAGGTAAAGCTTGGTTTTTAAATCATGTAATTGAAGACAGACCTATTGCAAGGATTGACGGAAAAGAAGTTACACTTGATGAAGCTATTGAGGAAGCTGCGCAGACTTTAGTTAACGCTAAGTTTCCTATCGTTTATGGTTTAAGTGATACAGTTTGCGAAGCTCAAAGACAAATAGTCCCAATTGTTGATGATATTTCTGGAACTGTTGATACCACAACTTCAGTATGCCACGGACCATCGGGCATGGCTTTCCAAGGTGTTGGAGAACCAAGCATGACCCTTGGTGAAGTAAAAAATAGAGCTGACCTTGTGATATATTGGGGAGGTAATCCTGCTGAATCACACCCAAGACATTTTGGAAGATATGCAGTCACACCAGAGGGAATGTTTACCCCTAATGGAAAAAAAGATAGAACTGTAGTTCTTGTAGATGTAAGAAAAACAAAAAGTGCAGGTGTTGCTGACATGTTTATTCAACCTAAACCCGGCAAAGATTTCGAATTACTCTGGACTTTAAGACTGGCAGTTAAAGGAAGAAAAATTCCTGAAAATACAGAAGAAGAAATTGGTGTGTCAAAATCACAAATTGAAGAGTTAGTTAAGTTAATGAAAAGTTGTCAATATGGAGTCTTATTTTTTGGTATGGGCTTAACAATGACTCGTGGAAAACATTTTAACTCTGGTGCTTTACTTGCTTTAGCTACTGACTTGAATGAATTCACACATTTTGTTGCAAAACCTGTTAGAGGTCATGGCAATGTTACCGGTGCTGACAATGTTGTTTCTTGGCAAACTGGATATCCTTTCGGCGTAAACTTTAGTCAAGGTTACCCTAGATTCAATCCAGGAGAATTCACAACAGTTGATACTTTAAGTAGAGGTGAAGCTGATGCAGCCATGATTATTGCAAGTGATCCAGCATCAAATTTTCCAAAACCTGCTATAAAACATTTGAAAAGTAAGAAATGTAAAGTTATTTCTCTGGATACTAAGGAAACACACACTAGCGTTATAGCACATGTTGCAATAGCTACAAGTACCTATGGGATTAATACAGGTGGTACTGTATATAGAATGGACGATGTTCCAATAAGTTTACGTCCTGCGTTTGAATCACCTTTTCCAAGTGATTTAGAAGTTTTAACAAAATTAAGAAAAAGAGTCCGAGAGCTTACTTTTAAAACACGTAAAAAGATGTTTAGTAAAAAATCGTAATTATAATAAAGACATAAAAAAAATGAGCGATGAAGTAAAAATTGTTAATGGGATTGTGTATGATCCAACCAACAAAGTGTCTGGTAAAGTAAAAGATATTTGTATTAGAGATGGCAAAGTTGTTGAATCGGTTTCCTCCAAAGCAAAAATAATAGACGCAAAAGGTATGATAGTTATGCCTGGAGGTATAGATATCCATTGTCATATAGCTGGACCAAAGGTAAATATTGCAAGAAAACTTCTACCCGAAGACCACAGACTTGATCCACAATTTAAAAATGAACATACGCGTTCTGGTGTAGGAGGAGTTGTTCCATCAACCTTTGCAACCGGTTATAGGTACGCCACAATGGGTTACACAACTTGTATGGAGGCTGCTGTTCCTCCACTTGCGGCTAGACATGCTCTTGAAGAGTTGTATGACACGCCAGTTGTGGATAATGGATATTACGTTTTATTAGGCAATAATTTATTTCTTCAAAGTTTAATTGCTGAAGGACGAATGGAAGAATTCAAAAATGCAGTTGGGTGGTGGTTAAATGCTACAAAAGCTTATACCGTTAAGATTGTTAACCCAGGAGGAGACGAACCTTGGAAAGGACATAGAAATACCAACGTTAAGGATATAGATGAAGACAGTAAGGCTACCGACGTTGCACCTAGAAAAGTGATAAAAGCTTTTGTTGACGCCGTTCATGAGTTAGGCTTGCCTCACCCACCTCACATACATTGTAATAACTTAGGTCACTCTGGAAACTTTAATACCACACTTGAAACAATGAAAACTGCGGGAGATAAAAGACTTCATGTAGCACATATACAATTTAACAGTTATTCAGGAAAGGTTGGAAGTCCACCAAAAAGTGCTGCAAAAGAAATTACTGAATATATAAATGAACATAAAAATATTACCTGTGATGTTGGTCAGGTTGTAATGGGAAATGCATGCTTCATGACAGCTGATGCACCCTTAACATACCTACTCAGGAATTATAAACAAGAAAAATGGGTTAACGCTGACACAGAGTGTGAAAGTGGCTGTGGAATTCTCCCGTTTGAATATATGGGGCATGTGTACACGCATGCATTGCAATGGGCGATAGGATTAGAAATATTTTTATTATCTAAAGATCCCTGGAGAATAGTTTTATCAACTGATCATCCAAACGGCGGATCTTTTGCAAACTATCCTTTAATAATTAAACTTTTGATGGATAGAACCTTTAGAAAAGAATGCATGGGTGTTTTAAATGAAAAAGCTATGAACGCCTCACTCCTTAAAGACCTTGACAGAGAGTACACGCTTGAAGAAATTTGTATCATAAGTCGAGCGGGTCCTGCAAAATGCCTAGGGTTAAAAGAGAAAGGGCATCTTGGCGTAGGTGCAGATGGAGATGTAACTATTTATGACATGCTCGATGATAAAGAGCAAATGTTTAGCGCACCTCGTTATGTAATGAAAGCTGGTCAATTATTAATTGCTGACCATGAATTTGTTTCAGATTATACAGATAAAAAGATACTCCGCGTTGCACCTGAATATGATGAAAGTATAGAAAATGTCATTAAACCGTTTTTTGATGACTTTTATTCTGTCTCATATAAAAATTATCCTGTTGATGACTCTTTTTTGCATGCAAATAAAATCATAGAATCTAAGAAGAAAAATAATATTTATGAAAATTAAAGGCACTGAAATTGTAGATACATTTGCTGAGGCTTTTGAAATGGTTTGTGCAAAAGTAATTATTACTGCAAAAACAGACGATCTTGCAATAGCAGCTGCTAATAGCATGACAGGATTTGCTACATCTGTCATAGGTTGTAAATGTGAAGCTGCAATTGATGAAAAACTCAGTAAAACTAAAACTCCTGATAACAGGCCTGGATATAGTGTTTTAATTTTTGCTCTTGACGAAGCTGGATTGATAAAACGACTTGTCGAAAGAATTGGACAGTGTGTTATGACCTGTCCGAGCACTTCATGTTTTTCTGGATTTGATGGAGATAAGCTTTTAAACATTGGCGGAGCTTTAAGATATTTTGGAGATGGTCATCAAATAAGTAAATCTATTGATGGAAAAAGATTTTGGCGGATTCCAGTTATGCAAGGAGAGTTCTTAATTGAAGAAAAGTTTGGAATGAAATATTCAGTTGGTGGCGGAAATTTTTATATACTAGGAAATTCATCAGATAGCTGCCTTAATGCAGCATTAAAATCAAATAAAGCTATTGATAAAATTCCCAATGTTATAATGCCATTTCCGCACGGGGTGGTTAGAAGTGGAAGTAAAGTTGGGGCAAAAAAATATAAAAAACTAGTCGCATCAACTAATGAAAATTATTGCCCTACTTTAAAAGGAGTTGTGAATTCAGAATTAGATGAAAATGTTAATTCTGTTTTAGAAATTGTTATGGATGCAGTTGACGAAGATACTTTAAAATTAGCAATGAAAACTGGAATAAAAGCAGCCGCTAACTCACCAGGAGTTGTAAAAATTACTGCAGGAAACTTCGACGGAAAGTTAGGAAAATATCAAATACATCTCAAGGATTTGCTCTAGATGAAAATTAAGATTAAGAAAAAAACAAATATACCTATAGAAGCTGAGTGTATTTCTACGGCAGTTATTGACGGTTTAAACAAAAGTCAAATATTAGACTTAGAGATTATCGAAGGTAATAGAAAAATTCCATTAAAAGAATTTTTTACTGTAACCGATGATAAATCTGATGTATTAACTGTAGAGGGTGACCTTAGTGTCGTTAAATATCTTGGTGCCAAAATGAAATCGGGAAAAATGATTATAAACGGAAATACCGGCATGCATTTAGGGTCTGAAATGTCTGGTGGAACAATTGAAGTTAATGGAGATATAGGTGACTGGGCAGCACCTCAAATGAGCGGAGGTGTTATAAAAGTTTCGGGTGATGGAGGTCATTGCATTGCATGTGCATACAGAGGTGCTTCAAAAGGTGTGAAAGGCGGAGTAATAATCATTGAAGGGTCGGTAAAAAATGAAATTGGCCATGGAATGTCAAACGCATTAATTATAGTTAAGGGAAATGTTGGTGATTTTGCAGGCGTAAATATGAATTCTGGTACTATAATTATTTGTGGTGAGACAGGCATCAGAACAGGAGCTGGAATGAAAAGAGGTACAATTATATCTTTAAATGAAATAAAACTTCTTCCAGGTTTTACTTACGATTGCGAATACTCTCCATCTTTTTTTAGTTTATTATTTAGAAACTTAAAGGATAAAGGATTTTTGAACATGCAAAGTAAATATATAAATGGAAATTATCGAAGATATAGTGGTGATGCTGTAGAATTAAATAAAGGGGAAATATTTATTTTTAATAATTAGGGTATTGTTTAAAATTATTATTTTAGGAGACTATATATGACAACCGTCGTAACTGAAAATTGCAAAGATTGTAGATTTACAGACTGCGTTACAGTTTGCCCGGTCGAAGCTTTTCATCAAGGTGATGACATGCTTTACATAAATCCTGATGTTTGCATTGACTGCAGCGCGTGTATTCCTGAGTGTCCAGTCGAGGCTATCTTTGAAGAAGATGATTTGCCTGATGGAATGGAGGATTGGGTAGACATAAACGAAAATATGTCGCAAGAATTACCTCAGATAACTGAAACTCTTGAGCCACTTGAAACTGCTGACGAAAAAAGAGAAAAATTAGGTTTGTAAATATATGAGCAAGTTAGGAAGTAAATCAAATCCATTAAAAGTTGCTATTGTCGGCGCTGGTCCAAGTGGTTTTTATGCAGCTGACGCTTTAATTAACTCTGGAATAAAAGTAGAAGTTAACTTACTAGAAAAATTACCTGCTCCTTATGGACTTGTAAGGACTGGTGTAGCTCCTGATCATCAACTTATTAAAAAAAGTGCCGAAAAATTTGCTTTAATGACCGAGCCAAAGGAATTTAATTATATTGGAAATGTTAGTGTGGGTGCTGACATAACAATTGATGAGCTCAAGAAGTCTCATCATGCAGTTGTAATTACCATGGGTGCCGAGACTGATAGAAAACTAGGTATACCTGGAGAGGATTTAAAAGGTAGTCATACTGCAACGGAGTTTGTTGCATGGTATAACGGCCATCCGGAATATCGTAATAGAGAGTTTGACTTATCAAATGATACAGCTGTAATTATTGGGCAAGGAAATGTTGCAGCTGACGTAGCTAGAATTCTCTCAAAAACTGTTGACGAATTAAAACATACCGATATCTCTCAACATGCTTTAGATGTATTAGCTGAGAGTAAAGTTAAAAATATTTACATTGTGGGAAGAAGAGGTCCTGCTCAAGGAGCAATGACTTCAAAAGAATTAAAAGAATTTGGTGAACTTTGGGATTGCGATACTTTCGTAGACCCAAATGAAGTGATATTAAATAAATCGAGTGAAGAAGAATTAGCTGATAGAAAAAATGGCAGAGCAGCAAAAAAGATATACGAACTTTTCGTTGGCTACTCCTTAGAAAAAAAACCACATAAAGCTAGATCTTTTCCATGGACTAAACCTTATGTGAAACCCAGAAAATGCCATATTCAATTTTTAAGAAGCCCAGTTGAATTAAAAGGGAATGGGAAGTTAGAGAAAGTTGTTTTTGAAAAGAATGCTCTATCAGGTGATCCGTTTAAGCAAAAGGCAAGGGGAACTGGTGAAAAATATGAACAAGATGCTGGAATATTATTTAGAAGCATTGGTTACAGAGGTGTCCCTCTTGATGGCGTTCCTTTTCATGATGACTGGGGCATTATTCCAAATGAAAACGGTAGAATTATGCAAGACGATAAATTTGTTCAGCAATTATATACTGCAGGATGGATTAAAAGAGGTCCAAGTGGAATTATTGGAACTAATAAAGCCTGTGCAAATGAAACAATAGAGTACCTTTTAAAAGATATTGAAATTTTAGACGATAAGAAAACAAAACCAGGAATAGTTGCCATTCATAAAGCTCTAAAGAAAAGAAAAGTAAATTATATTGATTTTATTCAATGGGAAGTAATTGATCAGGCAGAGATAGATGCTGGAAAGCCTAAAGGTAAACCAAGAGAGAAATTCACATATATTGATGAAATGCTTGCATTAGTTAATTAGTCAATAAACCATCATCATATTATCAAATTTTATTTGACTAGACTTCAACACTGGCTCACAATTCATTTGTTTTAATAGTGGAGGGGTACTCAAGCGGTCAACGAGGGCAGACTGTAAATCTGCTG
>CEVR01066942.1_pt1 | contig 10797 bp, 8 predicted proteins | sample 356541 | NCBI WGS metagenome assembly CEVR01 (sample SAMEA2623734, study PRJEB7988) | marine metagenome | isolation source: saline water (ENVO:00002010), including
TGTAATAGTGTTTAAAGAAAAAGTCACGGTTAACGAGGTTTTTGGAACAGTGTTGATTGTTGGTGGCATATTAGTTCTGCTTTTTGGCTAAAATCTCTAATTCTTGTGTTCTTATCATTAATTTATTCACGATAATCTTCAAAATTTGGGTCTCTTCTTGGTTGAGTGATTCTAACAGTTTTTTCTCAAATTTTTCAGCTTTTAGTGCTATTTCCCTGTAAGTTTTCCATCCTTCTACTGTTAAGTTAAGTACGGAATTTCTTCTGTCCAAGCTGTCATATTTGCGGACCACAAGACCTATATCAATTAATCCCGTAAGAGCCCGGCTTACTTGAACCTTGTCCAGCGCAGCATGAGTTACAACATATGATGCTGAACAATTAGCTTTACGAGCTATTGAAAATAGTGTTCGCCATTGCTGATTGGTTATACCAAATTGGCTCTCGTAAGTTTTGGATAGGCTGGTCCCCACGGCTTTCGCAAGGATAGCCAACCTGTATGGTATAAAATCGTCCAGTATAATGGTATGCTTTTCAGATGTAGACATATTTGATTTACTATATAATAATTGTAAATAGTTTCAAATGAAACTATTATTTAATAGTAAGTATTGAGGATGTAGATTATGGATACTTCCGTGTCAGTAACTACTCAATATCAGAGTGGGTTTGGCAACGAGTTTGCTACAGAGGCGTTGCCTGGTGCTTTGCCTAAGGGCAGAAATTCGCCTCAACAGGTTCCATATGGCCTTTATGCTGAGCAATTTAGCGGTACAGCTTTTACAGCGCCCAGGGATCATAATTTAAGAACCTGGTTTTATAGGATAAGGCCCTCTGTTAAACATAAGCCGTTTAAGCAATTATCTAAAAGTTTGATTAAGGGGGCTCCATTTAGCGATGTTCCGCCGAATCCGAACCAAATGCGCTGGGATCCGCTACCCATACCTGATGACAAAACAGACTTCATCTCCGGTCTTGTTACAATGATGGGAGCAGGTGAAGTCGGGATGGCGGGACTTGCCATACATATTTACGCAGCAAATAGTTCTATGGAAGATAAATATTTTTATAATGCGGATGGAGAAATGTTACTTGTGCCTCAACAGGGAGCACTTCAGCTTTACACAGAGATGGGTCTTCTTGAGGTGAATCCAAACGAGATAGCAGTTATTCCCAGAGGTGTTAAATTTCAAGTAAAACTCCCTGATGGCCCATCGCGGGGGTATGTATTAGAAAATTATGGCTCGGCCATGCGCCTGCCGGACTTGGGACCAATAGGTTCCAATGGGTTAGCTAACCCTCGCGATTTTTTGTATCCGGTGGCAAGGTATGAAGACAAGGAGGGTGACTTTAAGTTAATTTCTAAATTTGGAGGTAACATATGGCAGGCGGAAATTAATCATATTCCTCTGGACGTAGTTGCCTGGCATGGAAATTTTGCACCTTACAAATATGACCTAGCAAATTTTAATGCGGTTGGGTCAATTAGTTTCGATCATATAGACCCAAGTGTCTACACCGTACTAACATCCCAGAGTAATACAATGGGGGTCGCCAATGTAGATTTCGTAATATTTCCACCTCGTTGGATAGTTGCTAATAATACCTATCGGCCTCCTTGGTATCACAGAAATATTATGAGTGAATTTATGGGTCTAATCAGGGGTGAATATGATGGCCGAAAAGAGGGATTTGTTCCCGGTGGCAGCAGTCTTCACAATTGTATGTCCCCTCATGGAAATGATGCGGACGTTTTTGAAGCTGCTAGTGTAGCTGATTTAGAGCCAGTATATATTGATGGTTCAATGGCATTTATGTTTGAGACCCGTTACGTTTATAGACTAACGGAATTTGCCATGCAGACACCCTGTCTACAGGCTGACTATTTTGAATGTTGGCAAGGGCTTAAAAAACACTTTAACGAAAGTATGGAGTAAAATGATAGATTTAAACTCAACACACGACGTAAACCTTAAAAGCTGGGTAGACTCGGCTAACGAGGATAGTACAGATTTTCCTATACAAAACCTCCCGCTCGGTGTTTTTAGAGAAAATGAAAAAGAGCAATTTAGGTGCGGTGTGGGTATAGGCAATTTTATATTAGATATTTCCAAGGCAGCAGATATTGGATTGTTATCTGGCGTTGGGGTAGAAGCATGCAAATCTTCAACCCTAAATTCTTTTATGGATCTGGGTCCGGTGGATTGGTCAGAGTTTAGAGCAAATGTATCAGCACTATTAAAATTAGGTGGTCCTCAAGAGGAAGCTAGTTCTTGTCTAGTTTCTATGCAGGAGGCAGAGATGGGATTGCCAGCCAGTATAGGTGATTTTACTGATTTTTACTCTTCAATAAATCATGCTACTAATGTGGGAAGTATGTTTCGCCCGGATAATCCATTACTTCCAAATTACAAATATGTACCCATCGCCTATCATGGCCGAACTTCCTCAATAAGGGTAAGTGGTGAGCAGACTATCAGACCTAAAGGCCAGCTTAAGCCTCCGGACGCCGAGGTTCCAGAGTTTGGTCCATGCAAACGCCTTGATTACGAGACAGAGCTGGGGATTTTTGTGGGATCCTCAACCAAACTGGGTACCAGTATAGATATTGAAGAAGTCGAAAACCATATCTTTGGGCTTTGTATATTAAATGACTGGTCTGCTCGAGATATCCAAACCTGGGAATATCAGCCGTTAGGTCCATTCATGGCAAAAAATTTTAGTTCCATAATATCCCCTTGGGTCGTTACTTTGGAAGCTCTAGCGCCATTTCGGACCAAAGTATTTGAGCGGCCAGATGGCGATCCAATGCCACTTCCATATCTCAACTCAAGCAGTCACCAGGACTTTGGGGGTCTTGATATTAATATTGAAGTTGCCGTTAGTACGGAAAAAATGAGAGCTAGTAATCTAGACCCTCACGTGATTGGTAGTCCTGGCTTTAAGGATATGTACTGGACTATTTTTCAAATGTTGACACACCACACCAGTAATGGTTGCAGCGTAAATTCAGGCGATCTGTATGGGAGTGGGACGGTTTCTGGAACTACCTCAGACACGTATGGCAGTATTTTGGAAGCCTGTAAGGGAGGAAAAGAAAAAATTGAGTTTCCGGGTGGGGAAACTCGAACATTTCTGGAAGATGGAGATGAAGTAATTATGCGAGCATGGTGTGCTGGCGCTGGAAAGGCTCGAATTGGTTTTGGTGAGTGTCGGTCAATAATTATGCCTGCCTCATAGGGGTACGTTATGAGACTATATTTTATTCTTCTTGGTCTAGACCTCTTAATAAGGTTTGTGGCTTGGAGAAATACGAGTTTTCGACGGCGCCTAAAAGAGAAGAGTTTTGTGGCGCAGATAAAGGTATCAGATAATACTAAAGGTAGATTTTATATCTTTGGCAAAGGAAAATTAAAGTCTGAAGCTGGGATCCACCCAACTCCTGACGTTTGTTTAGCCTTTAAAACAGAACAACTCGCCATCAGACTACTTATGCCTCCGGTAGATTATCAGGAGCAGATAGATGCTCAAAAGGAGTTTAACTTGTCTATGGATGGCCCAGATGAACTCACATACTGGTTTGCTCAAACAATAATGTTAACCCAGTGCTACAATTGGAAATACGGAATTAAATTAAATGATGGGTCAATTCGTTACACAAGTATGACCAATGGTGGTCCAATTTTTGTCTATGTAAAGGATGAAAAAATCATAAGGACCACAAATATGGAATTTGATGACACGGATCCTAGTACATGGACTATTAAAGCAAGAGGAAAAAAATTCACTCCACCTCGAAAAACAAGCTTATCCCCGCATGGACAAAATTGGAAGTCGGCTGTGTATTCTCCGGACCGAATACTTTATCCAATGAAAAGGATTGGTTTTGATCCAAACGGTGAGCGAAATTGTAAAGACAGGGGTGTGGATGGGTACGAGAGAATAAGTTGGGACGAAGCCCTAGATATAGTTGCTAGTGAAATAAAACGCATGAAAAGAGACTATGGTACAGGCGCTATTGCTTCCAGTCATGGTTCACACCATACATGGGGAAACATAGGCTATTACCTCTCGGCCAATTTCAGATTTATGAATTTAATTGGACATACCGAGGTACACCATAATCCAGATAGCTGGGAAGGGTGGTATTGGGGTGGTTTGCATCATTGGGGACATTCTTTGAGGGTTGGTATGTCAGAAAACTATGGAACAGTGGAGGACCTTCTTAAGCACTGTGAAATGGTTGTTTTTTGGTCCTCTAACCCCGAGTCAACAAGTGGAAATTATGCATCTCAGGAAGGGAGTATAAGACGACAGTGGCTGAAAGAGCTTGATATCAAGTTTGTACATATTGATCCTCATTATAATGACACGGCGCAAATGTTGGGCGGAAAATGGATCTCTCCAAAGCCCACTACTGACCCAGCACTAGCTTTAGCCATTGCCTATATATGGATAACAGAGGATCTTTACGATAAGGACTATGTGTCCAAGCGAACAGAAGGCTTTGAAGTATGGAAAGATTACATACTTGGGGTCGAGGATGGAATAGAAAAAACACCTGAGTGGCAGGAGGTGGAAACTGGAGTTCCAGCGAAGGATGTTAGGGCATTAGCAAGAGAGTGGGGAAATAAGAAAGTCTATTTATCCGCTGGTGGCGCTGGAAATGGGTATGGTGGTGCTTGTAGGAATTCTACTGGAATTCAGTGGGCTAGAACCATGGTCTGTCTCATGGCTATGCAGGGTATTGGTAAGCCAGGTATTAATCTAGGGAATATGCAGCGCTCTACACCGGTTGATCTCAATTTTTATTTTCCTGGGTATGCCGATGGTGGTATGTCTGGCGACCTTCAGGGTACGGCATTGTCTGTTGCATTATACCAGCGCATGCCTCAACTACCCACAGTTAATACTAGTACACAGAAAATACCCCGTCTGCAGTTGCCTGAAGCTATATTAGAAGGAAAAGCTGAGGGCTATTCATGGAATGGGAAATCAATAGAGAGCCAATTTGACAAAATAGTTTACCCAAAAAAGGGGCATGCTCCAGTTAAGATGTTATATAAGTACGGCAGCTCTCTATTTGGCACCATGAGTGATACCAATAGATATGTTAAGATGTATAGAACGGATAAATTAGAATTTGTTGTAAATCAGTCAATTTGGATGGAAGGTGATGCTAAATTTGCTGATATTATTTTGCCAGCCTGTACAAATCTCGAGAGGCCAGATATTAGTGAGTGGGCTGGCATAGGCGGATATACACACCATGGTCAAAACCAACTTAACCACAGGGTAGTAGTTTTCCAACATAAGTGTATTGAACCTCTGGGGGAGTCAAAGTCTGACTACCAAATTTTTCTTGAGATTTCAAAAAGGTTAGGACTTGGCTTGTTGTTTTCTGAGGGAATGAGTGAGTTGGACTGGGTAAAAAGGCAGTTTGAAGCCTCAGATTTACCCCTTCATATTTCATGGAAAAAGTTTTTGCGAAAAGGCTATTTTGTAGTTCCACCTCTAAAAGAAGAATTGAGGCCGCCAGTTTCATTTAGATGGTTCGCCGAAGGCAGAAAAAAAGATGTCCCCGAGCCACACCCTCTACCTTCAGATTATACTGAAGAGTTTCTGCGAGGATTGCAGACGCAGTCGGGAAAGATAGAGTTTGATTGCAATACCTTGAAAAGATTTGACCCCAATGATCCTGAGCGTCCCACTATAGTAAAATATAATCCATCATGGGAGGGGCCGTCTGCTAAAGAGCGTGTAGGAAAGTTTCCTCTTCAATTGTTAACACCGCATGCAAGGTTTAGTTACCACAGCCAGGGCGATGGCAAAGATGCTTTTATTAATGACATAATTGATCACAGGATAGAAGTTGACGGTTTCTTTTATTGGACGTTGCGTATTAACTCTGATGATGCCAAAGAACGAAATATTAAATATAAATCTCTGGTTAAAGTTTATAATGACCGAGGTGCAGTTATTTGTGCTGCTTTTCCAACGCAAAGGTTACGAAAAGGATTAGTTCATGGCTATGAGTCGTGTGCTACTTACGAACCTATGGGTGAACCGGGAAACTCAGTAGATCGCGGCGGGTGTTTAAATCAATTGACTCCCAAGAAAAGTCAAATAAAGCAGGCGCATTCTATGGCCACTAGTTCTTCATTAGTAGAGGTGGAATTGTGGGATGGAACTTCACAATTGTTTTTTGAAAAATCTAGTTCTAGTCAAATTGCTAGTGACACAGAGTTAGAACCAGCAGAGTAGGTTTGATAGAGAATGCTGAAGGGTCGTTGCGGATGAACAGTCAACTTTCAGATTACGAAAAAGCAAAAGCGTTTGATATTCAAAGCATTGACCAAGGGTTCCTGGACGACCCATTCCCTACCTATCAAATATTAAGAGAACATGACCCTGTTCATATTAATCCTGATGGTACTTACTTTTTGACCCGATACGATGATGTGGTTAAGGCTTTCAAGTCGCCTAACATGAGTTCTGATAAGACTCAGGATTTTAAGCCTAGGTTCGGGGACGGACCTTTATATGTGCACCATACAACTAGTCTAGTCTTTAATGATGATCCTTATCACTCCATTGTAAGGAAACTTATGTCTGAGGCTTTTACACCAAAAAAAATGAATGAGTTAGACTCGGTGATAGATGGAATAGTGGATAAGTTACTCGATAATGTTGAGGCAAAGGGGGAATTTGATGTTGTGCAAGATTATGGACTAGCACTTCCCACTGAAATTATTGCTGATATGTTAGGTATACCCGAAGAGCACCGTAATAAAATGCATCACTACTCTACACTCATATTGGGTGCTCTGGATCCTATTGTATCCCCAGAAAAAATTGATGAGGGTCATAAGGCTGTTGAAGAATTTGGGGGGTTACTGGAAGACTTGATAGCAAAAAGAAGATTAACTCCATATGGTGCGGAAATGGGGGAGGTACTTGTTTCACTTATTTTTGGGGAAGTTGATGGAAGAAAGTTAACTCCTGTTGAACTTGTGCAAAATTGTATTTTTCTTTTAAATGCAGGTCATGAGACTACAGCGAGTTTAGTAAGTAATGGAATAGGTACTCTACTTGATTTTCCTGATCAGTTAGAGTTGCTACGAAATGAACCAGGTCTTATAAAGACGGCAACAGAGGAATTTCTAAGATTTCAGAGCCCACTGCAAATTGGCAATCGGAAGGTAATCGAGGATACAGAGTTTGGGCCAGAAGGAGAGAAAATACTTATTCCTGGGGGTTCATTTCTTCACACCTGCTTAGGTGCGGCTAATAGAGATCCCGAAATCTTCAATAATCCAGAAAAGGTTGATATCAGCAGGAGACCTAATCCACAAATAGCATTTGGAATTGGTAAACATATTTGTATGGGAAATACTTTGGGTAGAATGGAAGGTCAAAAAGCGATAGGAAAATTTGTTGATAGGTTTCCTAATTTGAAATTGAACGGAGAGAAGAAATTTCATGGTCGGGCAAGATTTAGGGGGCTTTCTTTTTTACCTGTGTCTGTATGATTATTAAGCAGCTGTTATCACTGCTTTCCCTCTCGCCTCTCTCTTCTCGCTGAGTAAATAATAGTTATAAACACAATCAGCCCACCGCATATAGTTAATAAATCTGGGATATCTTCAAAAATAAAAAAACCAATTATCGCACCCCAAATAAGCCTCATGAAAGTAGTCGGTTCAACTGCTCCAATATCTCCCAATTTTAGAGCCCACGTCATTGTATAATGAGAAATGATAGTAACTAGAGCAATAGCTACTAACCACAGACTTTGTACAAGTGTGGGATGTTGCCAATATAAAAATGCTAGGGGTAGGGTAAATATTGTTGTCCAAAAAGACATCCATACAACAGTCGCTTCAGGGCTATCTTTTGTGGACAGCCACTTGATAATAAGCCTATTTGTAGAAAATAATATAGCGGTAATAATTAATACAAACACCCCGGGAGTAATTTCGACAAAGCCTGGCCTTACAATAATCATGGCACCTAAGAATCCAATAAATAAAACCACCCATCTCCAACCCTTTGTTTTTTCTCCCAAAAAAATTATTGCTCCTAGCATCGCATAGAGTTGGCTGGTAAAGCCAATAGCGGCTACCATGTCTAAAGGTACTCTCGGAAGACACCAAAACCATCCCACAACTGCGCCGGTAAAAACTAAGCCATTAAAAAATTGGTATCGATGACGTGCAGGCCTTATTCTTTCGTATCCAGCTAAAATAAATGCGGGCATTAAAATAGCTACAATTATTGCAGATCTAAAAAAAGTGATCAGAAATGGGTGTATTTCTTCGCCAAGATATTTTCCGATTGCTCCATTAATCATTAGCATAAAGCCAGATAAAATCGCTAGGCAGACACCCATAAAATTTCCCGGTTCTACCCCAACTCGGTAGGCGATTTTTTGAGTAATAATTTTGAGACGCTCTCGCATAGTTTTATTTATAGTTTTTATTCAATTTATTTGCTGCGTGGTAGAAGTTGGTTATCCTTAAGCAGTCTTTAAAAAACAGCTTAAAACCCTAAACTAAACAATGATCATAACAAGATATAGTTGTATCGTTCGAGATAGATAAAATATAGATGGAGTAATATATGACAAGTACAGATATTGTTTCCCCAAATGCTCGTTTCACTCATTTTGGCTTTTGGGTGACAGACATAGAACGTATGGCGGACTTCTATCAAAAATTATTTAAGATGCATCGTACTGATGAAGGCTATATTGAGGGGCATGACATCAAGGCAGATTTAGTATTCTTAACCCGAGACCCTATGGTTCATCATCAAATTGTTTTGATTTCTGGTAAACCAGAGGAAATATCTTTCAATGTGATAAACCAAATTTCTTTTCTGGTAGAAACACTTCCGGATCTTCGTAAATTCTGGAATATCCTTGAAAAAAGAGCGGATATTACTGATCTTTATGCTATTAATCATGGGGTTGCCTGGAGTATATACTTTAAGGATCCAGAAAATAATAGGGTCGAACTATATGTAGATACCGATTGGTATGTTGAGCAGCCATTTAGGGATGACCTTAATTTTAATTTAACGGATAAGGAAATAACTGATTATACTGAAAAAATGGTCAAACAATATGGGACTTGTGAGCCAATAAATCAATGGCGCCAGCGCGTAGCAGATTCAATAGGTCTAGACGATTGGAAACCAAGTTAGAAATAAAAATACTTTCCCGTTTGAAAGTCTCGTGGTCAGATACTAATAATACTGCGAAGTCGTATAGGACTTAATTATTTTTTATTTTGATATGAATAGGACTTGAAAATTGAGTACAGAACAAACATCACCATCGTTAGTTAATGAACCCCCATATTTTAATTCTTTTTCTTCACCTAATCGCTTACTAATGGGTGCCGGACCATCGCAGGTTCACCCGGATGTACTAAAAGTAATGTCAAATATTACTATCGGGCATTTGGATCCAGCTATGCTTGTTATGATGGATGAGCTTAAAGATATGCTCCGTTATATTTTCCAGACTAATAACTCAATGACCTTTCCGGTATCGGGGCCAGGGTCGTTAGGTATGGAAGCCTGCGTGAATAATATGGTTGAGCCCGGAGACAAGGTGCTAATTTGTATCAATGGTGTTTTTGGGGGCAGAATGGCGGAGGTAACTCGCCGGGCTGGAGCGGAGGTTGTAACAACGGAGGATGACTGGGGTAAACCGGTTGACCCAGATAAGGTACGAAAAGCATTTTCTGAAAATCCTGATATTAAACATATGGGGTTTGTCCATGCCGAAACATCCACAGGGGTTTTATCTGACGCTGCTAATCTATGTCAGATTGCCAAAGAGAATAAGGCTTTCATTATTATGGATACTGTGACTTCGCTAGCAGGCGTTCCTGTTCAGGTAGATGTGTGGGGCGCAGATGCAGTCTACTCAGGCAGTCAAAAGTGTTTGTCTTGCCCCCCGGGTCTGTCACCTGTCACATTTAGTGATGCTGCAGTAAAACATGTGGAAAATAGGAAGCAGCCAGTTCAGAGTTGGTTGCTGGATCTTTCTTTAGTTTCTGCCTACTGGAATAGTGATGGAGCAAGAACCTATCATCATACGGCTCCAGTGAATTCGCTGATGGGCCTTCATGAGGCACTTCGCAGGATCGTGGAAGAGGGGCTTGAGACAGTTTGGGCTCGTCATAGAGATTGCCAACAGCGGATGGTTGCTGGTTTATTGGAGCTTGGGTTTGAAATGTTAGTTGACGAAGAGTTTAGATTGCCAGAACTGCTCACAGTTTTTCTCCCACCGGATATAGAAGATGCTCCGTCCCGCACCTTATTACTAGAGGATCATGGAATTGAAATCAGTGCTGGCTTGGGACAATTTGCCGGTAAGCTATGGCGTATTGGTATGATGGGAGAGGCTGCACAGTTGGAAAACGTTGACAAGCTTATAGAGGCTCTGAAGACAATTTCTAGGTAGTTTTGCTTGAAATATCTAAAGATAAGTCATGAATACTCAAGAACTTTCCGGTAGGACAATAATTGTAACTGGTGGTGGTCGGGGGCTCGGCAGAGAAATGGCTTACGGACTTGCCAAAAAGGGTGCCAACGTTTGTATTGCTGCCCATATAGAGGAAGATATTAATAGAGTTAGCTCCCAATCTAAGGAAATGAATCTTGGCAAGCAATTATATTCAATTTTGGCTGATTTAAGGAATCCAGAAGATTGTAGAAGAGTAGTTGAGAAAACAATTTCCCATTTTGGTGATATTTTTGGATTGATAAACAATGCAGCCCTAAC
>CEVR01029077.1_pt1 | contig 10750 bp, 4 predicted proteins | sample 356541 | NCBI WGS metagenome assembly CEVR01 (sample SAMEA2623734, study PRJEB7988) | marine metagenome | isolation source: saline water (ENVO:00002010), including
GTATTTGTCACCAATCATATCGACAACGATGTATGCAGAAATGTTTGTCTTGTAGCTTTCAGTAAGATTTTCTACCCAAGCATATGCTCCATATGACCATGTCAAAGGGTATCCTCCGCCAGGTATTCCTTGATCTTCTGCATCAGAGAAAAATAGTGTGACATCATGACTAAGGTTCATTTGAGGAATTATTTTTCCTAGTTCAATTAACACTGCTACCCCGCTTCCACCATCATTCGCGCCATCTATGGGTTTGTCTCTCATTGACTCATTTTCGTCTCGCTCTGCCATGTATCTTGAATCATAATGAGCGACAAAAACAACATTTTGACCAGTTGAGTTCGCTGGGCTAAAAGTTCCAACAAGATTTGTAAGGGTGAAATTTTCTCTTTGATGACTTGATTCTTCAAATGTCCAATCCGATAAATTTTCAATTATTGAAGATCTTAGATTTTGCGAGGCATTTGAACCAGGTAGCCTTGGTCCTAAATCTGTCTGCCAAGTAATTGAAGCATTAGCAGAATTGCTATCGAATGATAAATCATCAATAAATTCACAGGGGTCACTTCCTTGATATTCGTAATCAGAAATTTCTGAGCTAGTTGAACTTAATATGCACGAAAATAGCATTGAAATTATTAGAAAAGCCGCAACTGAACGGCTTTTTGATTGAGCGCAACATGTGAGCATTATAGAATCCTAATAGACTGACCCTTAAATACTTCTTTTTTACTGCTCAATTTGAATGCAATAACGCATTTAGTGGGATTTGAATTATGTCGGAAAAACGCTCTACAAAATCAATCTTCTTAATTGCGTTAATGATGGTTTCATTATCTTCGCCAATATTTTCATCATCAGCAGCAGCAGATTCGGATTCTCAAGCGAATGAAAGGGGCTATGATGCCCAGGGAGTGATTATCGGAGACTTAGCAGATTTCGATGTATCAGAAGGCCGAGAATATTTGTTATTTGATGAAGAAACTCCTGTAGTATCTGCTTATGGATTTATGAAACAGGCATGGATTGATGCTGGCAGACCTGGCGTTGATGAGATGACATATGATCCAGTCAACTATGGGAGAGCTAGTGCAAGATCTTGCAACCCCCATCTTGTCGGTGATACTCTTACAGTTCCTATTTCAGGAGGTTCATTAGATGCTTATGTAGCAAAAACAACCAATACAGTAGCGTTTATTGTTCAAAATGGAAGAACATTATCTTCCACTGTTTTGAATAACTTAGCGTCTTCTTGGGATTCAACCATTTACCCAACTATGACCACTTACTATGGAAAAGATTACCAAGATGGTAGAGGCTTAGCTGCTCCAGACATTGATAATAACTGTCAAGTTCAAATCGTAATTTATGATATAGATGGCGCATTCAATACAGGAGGATATTTTGCACCATCATTTGCGAGTTCAAGAGAGGCAGTTTTCATCGATTATGCTGACATAACATTATCTTGGGGTAAGTCAATTATTGCCCATGAGTTACAGCATTTACTTCATAATGCACAAGATCCATATGAAAATTTATGGATTGATGAAGGTAACGCTGATGTAGCAATTTACCTGTGTTTTGGTTCTGATTCGACGCTAATTAGCCATCTTAATCAATGGACAGAATCTCCTGAGTTATCAATAAGGTGGTGGAACCAAAGGTTTGCCGATTATGGTGCTGGATTCATATTTACAATGTATTTAGCAGACCATCTTGGAGGTGGCCCAGCGGTTCGTCAATTAGTTCAGGATTCAGCAACAGGTGGAGTTTCTGTCCAAAACTTAGCACTTTCACCTCCTTCAGGACAACCTGGAATGCTTGGTAGGACAATGAGTGAAATCTTTGCAAATTTCTCTGTAGCAGCATTTTTGGATTCAGAACAAGGTATCTATGGATTTTCAAACCTTGATCTTACTCCGACATGCTCTTCTGGATCTTTCTGTCGAGCTCAGCCAACAGAAACTAACAGCGATTGGAGTACTCCATATTCATCAACCGGACACACGGTAGAAGGATGGGGTTTGAGGGCATTCAAATTTACTCCGGGTGCATCATCTCCTGCGCCTCTAACAATTAGATTAACAGCAGATGTTAGTCAATTTGATGGAGTAATTGTTACTAAGTCAATGATCGATGGCCTTTTGAGCGTCTCAGATCTAGATTTCCAAAGTAATGTGGCAACTGCACTAGTTCCAGGTTTTGGAAATCTAACTGATGAGGTTTGGGCAATTACTTGGTATGGTAGTACAGTTGCAGATTGTGATTACACCTCTTGCGGTCCATCTTATCCTCAAGGAACAGTTGACATTGAAGCAGCAAGAATAACAGCTCCTGCTTCTCTAACAATCAACAATACTGATCTATCAGACCGCGATGGAGATGGCAATGATGATACAGTACAAGTTAACTTTGATGTTTTCTCAAATGCATTCTTCGAAGATTTGGATGTCGATACAAAGATTATTGATTCTCAAGGTCTAGTTGTTGATGAAATCACTTCAAGAATTTCCGCAGGCGGCGGTGTTAATTCTAACAGCAACATTTGGTTTACTGCACCTTTTGATGGACAATATACTGTAAAATTCGATATGTATGATATGATTGGAACACTAGTAGATAGTGTTTCTACTCAACCATGGGATCTTGCCAACATGAGGCCAGTAGCAAACGGTTCGGTCTCAACTAATGCAAGTCAGACTTGGGAAAATATCCAATTTGTTGGTGGTGGATTTGATGCTTGGGGGCTATCTTTAGACAACAATACTCTACCATATCTTGACCAACCAGTGGCTTATGCTTGGGATTTTGATGATGGTATATCATCTAATTTGAAATCCCCAACAAGGTCATATCAAAATATTGGCTCATACAATGCAACATTAAGGATAATGGATCAAGGAAATACTTGGTCGGAAACAGATATCATGCAAATAAATGTAACAGATGATTCTATTCCTCAACCGATTATTACTGTGAATAATGTAGTAATAACTGATAACATAAGCATTCTTACTAACCAAATGATTCAATTTTCTGCTTCAAGAACTGTTGACAATGTACCTATTCAAAATCTTGATTTCCAATGGGAGTGGGGAGACGGTACATTTGATAATGGCCAAGGAGCCTATATTGCACAACATCAATGGGGCGCAATTGACAAAGAAGTTGAGGCATTTAATCTCACACTATCAGTTTTTGATGGTTTCAATACCGGAGTAAAGAACATTACAGTATATGTTAACAATAGAATTCCATACCAAATTTTTGCTGAGAATTTAACGACTAATACTTACACCTCAATCATTATGCCAGATATTTTTGTCGATGATGATGGCACTATAGTTAGCTATGAATGGAATTTCTTGGACGGGGTAAATTTGGATGGGGGAATAACAGACCAAAATGATGATTTTGTTCAAACCTCATCAAATTCACCATATCCTTCGCCCTCTTGGGATACGCCAGGAGTGAAATCAGTGACTCTAAAGGTAGTAGATGATGATGGAAGTGAATCAACAGCTCAACTATTTGTAAATGTACTAAACCAAGACCCTATAGCAGATTTCACCGTTAGAACAACCTCAGAAGGAGAGACTGTAGGGATAGACTTTAGAGCTGAAGATGGATATGTCGATGTACCTTATACTTTTGATGGAATTTCTTCTTATGATATCGACTCATCAACAGGAGATTCTGCTAACTTGATATTTAATTGGTCATTCGGTGAAGGATTTTATAGTGATAGCGCGATATCAACTTTCACCTTTACTGAACCAGGAATTCATGAAGTGTCACTATATGTCATAGATGACTATGGCGCTCAAAGTTTAACAAAAACAATAACAGTTAGAGTCCAGAATCCATTGCCGATAATATCTGTTAGGATTTTAGATGGCTGGGTAGATGGGCAGCAAATGGATCGCAATTCGCCTCGTCCAGAAGGTTTTATTCCTGATTCTTGGACTCACACGTTTGATGACCAAGAAAATACTTTCACAGCACCAGGATATGTATTATATTTTGATTCTGAAGGAACTAGAGATGGAGATAGAAGGTATGAAGGAAAATATTCTCCAGTAATGGATGAAGGTAATTCAAATTGGAATGGTATTGTCGAATATACTTGGGATTTTGGCGATGCAACACCTCTATCAAAAGAACCCTCACCTTGGCATTTTTATGAAAATCCAGGAACCTATACTGTTACCTTGACTGTTAGAGACTCTTATGGCACAGGTGACGTAAGTAAGCAATCCTTTACTATTGTTGTCGATGAATCTCCAGAGGTAAAGAAAATCGAAATACCGAGTGAAATAATTGCAGGAGAATCAACTTATCTAAGTGCAAATATTTCAGATTATGAAATTACTAACAATGTACTAGTATATCGAGATTTAAATGTAGAAGATGGCTCAATTTTTGATAAAGATGAGACATTGAATCCAGAATTAGTAGTTAGATGGGATATCAACGCAGATAGAGATACAAATAAGAATGGTATTTTGGATGATGATTGGTTGATTCCTAAAGCAAATGCGGTAAATTACCGTATCTCTGCATTATGGAATGAGTCAGGTACATTCAAAATAATATTGGAAGCATGTGATGGAATTGGAATTTGTACTTCAGTTAGTGAAGATGTCGAGGTCACTCCAAAACCTGATCCAGAACCTTCTCTATCTGACTTTGAATTAGAAGATTGGTCATCATGGGTTAAAGATGCAGGTTCAGACCTTGCGACCTATATTGCTTTGATTGCAGTTGCTTTGATTTTAGGTTGGCTTGTACTTAGGGAATCATCTGAAGTTGAAGACGATGCAAAACAGGCTGCAGAATCTTACAGTGATGTTGAACATGTAGAGGTCCAAGGAGGACTTCTAGGTATGGATCAGCATACTCCGCCACCAGCACCTGCAATACTTTCAAAGGAAGAACGTAGAAGTGAAGAAAGCGGATACATAAGGCCATTACGAAGAAGGATCTAACAGTTAGGATATTGAACTGAATTAACATAGAGTATATCAGTGGTAGAGATGAGTAAAAAGACCGTCATTTTTTTGATAATGGTTTTTACTCTACCAATGTTCGGAATTCATGGCAATCATTTCGTCAAAAACGCCTCAGCTGCTGATGCTTGTAGTGGAGATATAGAACCAATCTTGTGGAATGAAACCGTAGGTCGCTCAGCATTAGTTCCTCATTACAACTATTATAGCGGTTATTTTGGATTTGGCGAATATTATGATGAAGATGATAGAAAAGGAAGAGATCATGAAAAAGATTGGATTTTTGAACCTACTCGCGAGAAAACTGAACTAAATCCTGAAGAAGAGTGGATGTATGTTGCTTGGGATAGAAATTCAAGATTGGATACATTGACTTCTAATCATCATTCAACAATGCTTGTTGGCAATGATAGTATTGGAGCACTGAGAGTAAATCTTTCGGCTCAGCACAGAACTACTGTTTGTGTTACAGTTCAAGCATTAAATGAGACCAACGATGACTTTTCAGTTGATGTTTACTTGATGACTTCATCGGAATATGAGCGTTATACCGAATTATATTATTCATCACATTCTGAGAATAGTTTCTACAACGATCTCTCTGAGGCTCTTAGTGATATATCGCCCGAATGGAGGAGTCTTGATTTTACAGGCTGGAGGTCATATAGGGATGCCCACCAATATGAGTCGATAAATGAGATTAATTTTGCATTGAATTTAGATGGGCCAGAATCTTATACTCCAATTTTTGGCGAAGAAATGTGGCAGGATTTCTATATAGTCATTGATACATGGGATAATAATCATGACAATGATGCAACTGCTCCGGGAGTCGTAACAGCTGCAGATGTAACGATAATTACGACTGAGAGGTCATTTATTTTACCAAACTATACTGTGGCGATAATTTTCCTTATGATGATTATTGGTATGGTCATTTTTCCATTCATACTGAATGCTAGGTATATGAAAGCAGGCTTAGATACGAATGATGGCTCAACTGGACCCGGTTTAGTGCCTTCGCTTGAAGTAGATGCAGAATTACCAGATCATAGTATAGATCAAACTCTAGATGCTAAAGATTATCCAGATATAGTTAGTAATGATGCTGGCGATTAATATTCCATTAATGCCCATGCATCTCTAAGGTCTCTAACGTTAATTAGTCCCTTGTCAGATAATCTGAAATGGTTCATCATTGTAGCATATACAATCTCTTGCTCGAGCACAGGAGCGTGCAATCTGACCCAGTCTCCACCATTACCTAATCCCATTATAGAGTGGTTAGAATCTTGTCCAATCAATGAATTTGCTGCTTCAAAAATCTGTAATGCATCTTGATGGTTATTTACTGTAGAACAGAATTTAACTATATCTCCTTGAGTCGAGTTATCTTTAATCAATGCAACGATATCATCAGCATTTGGTGTTGATTTTGTTTCATGAATCGAAGCAATAACCTTGGAATTTGATTCTTTAGCAAGCTTCATCAGGTTTTCTCTAGATTTTTTATCGATTGATAATTCGAGATCAACAAATGTTACTTGTGATTTGATTCCAAGTTCAAGAATTTCCAATCTTTGTTCTTCAGTGCCCGAAAAGAATCCCCCTTCTCTAACAGATCTAATTGTGAATACGACAGGGACTGGAATCCCTTCTTTTAGATTTTCAATTGACTTTTCGACATCGATTTCGGAGAAATCTTTGACTCCCCAATCTTCGACTGGAGGCATCTTGGTATATTCTTCTCCATCATCATTTACCATGGTCAATGGTTCAGGTTTATTCAAGTATAATTTATCGAATCGAACTTCAACATAATCGGCTCCAGCAATATTTGCCCGTGTAGCTTCATCAATCATCTCTTCGACGGTGATTGCTTCTAATGAGACACATACTTTTGGTTCTGCCATGGATTGCCCAATTTGGATATCTTATTAATGCTCACGGCTAAAATAAGAGTAATCAAGGTCTGAAAAAACAGTATTGAAGGCCAAATTTAAGTCGCCAATTTAGTATTAATTTCCATCATTTTCCACTACCTTAAAGTACCCCCTTCTCCGATAGACAAGAGTAGGGGTTTTACTGTTAAGTTTCGTTACACAGCGGGCAATTTTAATGGCTATTCCGGAAACTAAATCCAGCCTGAAAAACCAAACTAAAAACCAGTTTAAATTCAAAACCCGTGGTGATATATAATGAGTGATGATTATAGCGCATCTAGCATCCAAGTACTGGAAGGCCTCGAAGCAGTGAGAAAAAGACCAGGTATGTATATTGGCGATCCACATGATGGCTCCGCCTTGCATCATTGTATTTGGGAAGTAGTCGACAACTCTGTCGATGAACATTTAGCCGGCTTCAACAATAAAATCGAAGTAGACATCAACCCGGGAGGAAGTCTTTCAGTTCGTGATTTCGGCAGAGGGATTCCAGTTGGAATGCATGAAGAATACAATATATCTGCAGCAGAAGTAATCATGACAAAGTTACATGCTGGAGGAAAGTTCGACAATAGTTCATACAAAGTGTCAGGAGGTTTGCATGGAGTTGGTGTTTCTGCAGTTAATGCAGTTTCTGAATGGATGAAAGTTACAATCCATAGAGATGGAAAGATTCACGAGCAAATGTACGAGAAAGGCGTACCAGTATCGCCTCTAAGTATTGTTGGAGATTGTGATGATACCGGTACTGAAATTACGTTTAAACCTGATTTAAGCATATTTACCAACATTGTTGAATTCGAGTTTGAGCAAATTGATACAAGGTTGAAGGAAACAGCATTTCTAAATGCAGGTCTTGAAATTGTCATAACCGATAATCGGAGTGATGAAGAACATGTTAGCACTCATATCTACGAAGGAGGAATCGGTGAGTTTGTTTCACAAATAAACAGCCATCGTCAAATTCTACATAAAGATGTAATCTTAATAACCGGTGAAAGGGAAATTGAAGTAGGTACTGTTACTGTCGATTTAGCTCTTCAATGGTCTGACGCATTTAGTGAATCTATTCTATGCTACACTAATATAATTAGAAACAAAGATGGAGGAACTCACCTGTCGGGATTACGTGGTGCATTAACTAAGGGCGTGAATTCATATGCCAAGAAAAAGAACCTTTTGAAAGGCGACTCACTATCAGGTGAAGATGTTAGAGAGGGTTTGGCAGCAATTGTTAGCGTAAAGCACCCAGACCCATCATTTTCTTCACAAACCAAAGATAAGTTAGTTAGTAGTGAAGTTTCAAGTATTGTAGAAACTGTAGTCTATGAAAAACTAGGAGAATATTTTGAAGAGAATCCGTCAATGGCAAAATTAATTGTTGACAAAGCAGTACTTGCATCTAAAGCAAGAGAAGCTGCTCGTAAGGCTAAAGATTTGACACGCAGAAAAGGTGTTTTGGAAGGCGGCGGTTTGCCAGGGAAACTAGCAGATTGTCAATCAAGAGATCCTAATGAGTGCGAAATCTATCTTGTAGAGGGTGATTCTGCTGGAGGTTCTGCAAAGACAGGCAGAGATAGAAGGATACAGGCTATTTTGCCTCTTAGAGGTAAAATTTTGAACGTTGAGCGCCAAAGAAGGAATGTTGCCAAAGTATTCCAAAACAACGAGATTCAGACTATAATTAGGGCATTTGGAGCCGGAGTCGGTAATGACGAAGAAGATGAAAGTTCATTTAATCCCGAAAAACTACGTTATAGAAAAATAATCATTATGACTGACGCAGATGTCGATGGGGCTCACATTAGAACATTGATGTTAACATTCCTTTGGAGATTCATGAAACGTGCTATTGTTGAAGGCTATGTTTACATTGCACAACCTCCTTTGTATCAAGTGTCGAAAGGAAGGAATAGCAAGTATGCGTTTACTGATGAAGAGAGGGATAACATAATCCAAGAAATGAAAGTTGACAATCCTAATGCTAAGATTGGTATCCAAAGATACAAAGGTCTTGGTGAAATGAATCCAGATCAATTGTGGAATACTACCATGAATCCAGAAACTAGGACTATGCTGAAAGTAACTGTTGCTGACGCTGAAGATTCCGATAGGATGTTCGAAATTCTGATGGGCGAGGATGTCCCTGATAGAAGGCAATTCATAGAGAAACATGCGAAGGAGGTGACTAACCTTGACATCTGAAGAAGAAAATAATGTTGAAGAAGACGGCCAAGCAACGGTTCAAGGAAACCTACTTAATCAACCATTAAATGAAGAATTAAAGACTTCATACATCAATTACGCAATGTCAGTAATTATTGGCAGAGCACTTCCAGATGCTAGAGATGGCCTAAAACCAGTCCATCGAAGAGTTTTGTATGGTATGCATGAAGGAGGCCATACCTCTGATAAGAAGTTTAGCAAATCTGCTCGTTCTGTTGGAGAAGTTATGGGTAAATATCACCCACATGGTGACCAGTCAATTTATGATACCATGGTAAGAATGGCTCAAGATTTTTCACTGAGGTATCCTTTGGTAGATGGACAGGGTAATTTTGGCTCAATTGACGGCGATCCCCCTGCAGCGATGCGTTATACTGAGAGTAGACTTGACAAAATATCAAAACATATGCTAGAGGATATTGACAAGAAAACAGTAGATTTCCAAGCTAATTTCGATGATTCTGAACAAGAACCAACAGTACTCCCATCTAGATTACCAAATTTAATTCTCAATGGTAGCGATGGTATTGCAGTAGGAATGGCTACAAAAATACCCCCCCACAATCTAACCGAGGTGGCTGGCGCAGTAAATCTTCATGTTAATACCATTATTGAGGAAGGTGTGGATTCATATACAATGCCAGATATTTCTATAGAAGAATATATGGAGCATGTAAAAGGGCCAGATTTCCCAACTGGTGCCGGTATTCACGGAGTAGATGGAATATATGATATGTATTCAGGTGGCAAGGGTAGATTCCATGTCAGGTCAAAATGTGATGTATTAGATGATTCAAACGGGAAACGCATTATCATTCATGAGATTCCATATCAAGTTAAGAAAGCAGATATGCTTGTTCATATTGCTGATTTGGTTACCAAAGGCACAGTTATAGGAATAAGAGATATTCGAGATGAATCCTCTAAGGAAGGAATTAGGGTTGTAATTGAAGTAAAGAATAATGCTGACCCAAATGCAGTGCTAAATCAGTTGTACAAGTCCAGTAGATTGCAAGAATCTTACTCTGCAAATATGATGGGGATACTTGATGGTAGACCAGTTCTGTTAACATTGCCAGTAATGCTTCACACTTATGTTAAACATAGAGAATCGGTAATTGAACGAAGAGCCAAATTCGAATTAGATAAAGCTGAATCAAGAGCACACATCTTGGAAGGGCTTGTCAAAGCACAAGATCGTATTGATGATGTTATTGAGGTAGGAAAAGGTAGTGCATCTAGAGAACAATTCGAGAATGTGCTGAAGGGAGAAGAAACATTCCCTGGAATAGCGCCTTTTGATTTTACTGAACCTCAAGCAAAGGCAATTGCTGAGAGAAGACTATACCAATTAAGTAGATTAGATGTTGAAAAAGTCCAAAATGAATATTCAGAATTACAGGAAAAAATAGCAGATTTGAATGATATAATTTCCTCACGACTTCGAAGGCTAACCATACTATTGGATGAACTAAATGAAATGGTCGAAAAGCATGGTGATGAGAGAAGATCATATATCGACCCTATGCCGCTATCAATGGATAGAGAAGATCTAATTGAGGAACGTGC
>CEVR01172868.1_pt1 | contig 10744 bp, 7 predicted proteins | sample 356541 | NCBI WGS metagenome assembly CEVR01 (sample SAMEA2623734, study PRJEB7988) | marine metagenome | isolation source: saline water (ENVO:00002010), including
AAAAAAATGAAAAAACTAGCATTACATTGGAAAATAATTATTGGTATGGTATTAGGGGTTGTGTATGGTTTAATAGCTTCAAAATATGGATTGATAGATTTTACTGATAATTGGATAAAACCATGGGGAGAAATATTTGTGAATTTACTTAAATTAATTGCAGTTCCTTTAGTTTTTGCATCCTTAATAAAAGGAGTGGCTTCTCTTTCTAATATTTCTAAATTAAGCAGAATAGGAGGAAAAACAATTGCTATTTATTTAACTTCAACAGTAATAGCGGTATCTATTGGTTTAATACTTGTAAATACAGTAAAACCAGGGGATGGTTTTGATAAAGAATCTGTTACAAAAACAGAACAAATAGAAGAGGGAGCTAGTAAGAAAATAGCTGCTGCGGAAAACGTGAAGGAAGAGGGTCCTCTTCAGTTTTTAATTGATATTGTTCCAACAAATATTTTTGAATCCGCTAGTAAGAACAGAAATATGCTTCAGGTAATATTTTTTGCAATTCTGTTTGGAATAGCTATGGTGATGTTGCCGGATGAAAAAACCACATATGTAAAAGGGTTTTTTGATGGAATAAACGATATTATACTTCAGATTGTAGATCTTATAATGATTTCCGCTCCTTATGGAGTATTTGCACTTTTAGCGGGATTAGTGGTAGATTTTGGAGCTTCTGCAGAATTATTTATTGCTTTAGCAAAATATTCTGCTACGGTAATCGTTGGATTACTACTTATGATTTTCCTAGTATATCCTATAATTTTAAGATTGTTTACTAAAGTTAAATACCTTGATTTTTTCAAAGGAATTTCTCCTGCACAAATGCTGGCATTCTCTACATCATCTTCTGCTGCAACTTTACCTGTAACTATGGAAAGGTGTGAAGAACATATAGGAGTTTCTGAAGAGGTTTCTTCTTTTGTATTGCCATTAGGAGCTACCATTAATATGGATGGTACTTCCCTTTATCAAGCGGTGGCAGCTGTATTTATTGCGCAGGCATTCGGAATAGAATTAGATATGGGTCAGCAACTTACTATAGTATTAACAGCAACATTAGCTTCTATTGGAGCTGCAGCTGTTCCAGGAGCAGGAATGGTAATGTTAGTGATTGTATTAGGAGCAATTGGAGTTCCTGCTGATGGACTTGCATTAATTTTTGGAGTAGATAGATTATTAGATATGTTAAGAACTGTAGTAAATGTAACGGGTGATGCTACAGTTGCAACTGTTGTTGCATCTTCTGAGGGACAACTTATAAAAGTTACTGAACAGGAGTTAATGAGTTAATGAAGAAAACACTTTTTATATTATCTTTCTTATTTGTTTTCGGACTTTCTGCACAAGATAATAACGATTGTTTTGTTCAGAAAAAACGTTCTGTTAAATTAATGAAGAAATTAAATCAGAATCTACCTCATTATTCTTTTTCAGATGTAAAGAATGTACTAAAAGGTATTGAAGAAAAAGAAGGGGTTTCGCCTCAGATTTATGATATGTACGCTTTAATTTATTGGTTGAAGGAAGATGTGTTAAAATCTAGAGAATATGCTAAAAAATGTTTGAATTTGTGTCCTGAAAAATTTTCGACATCAAACTATATAATGGGTATGATTTATTTTCAGTTAAGAGATTACCAACTATGTGTGGATTATATAGAGAAGGCTTCTGAAATTGGATTGAAAAATAGATTTAAGGAAGATGCCGCTATTACCTTGGAAAATTCAAGAATTTTAGCTCAGATAATGAGAGATACAGTACCTTATAATCCAGAGATAGTGAAGGGTGTTTCTACAGAAGCAGATGAGTATCTTCCTCTGATTTCTCCTGATCAGGAGTTGGCTTTATATACCAGAAGAGGTTTAAGAGATGAATATGGAGTTATAGACAAGAAATCAGAGGATTTTGTTTTTAGTGAAGGAAGTATGGAAGCTTTTAATGAAGGAGAGGAAATGGCTTATCCTTTTAACCAAAACAATAATGAAGGAGGAGCTACAATTACTATAGATAATAAGATACTGTATTTTACAATTTGCAGTCAGTTTTATACATCCTATAACAATTGTGATATATATTATGTGGAAAAGGATAAAGATGGAGAATGGTCTGATTTAAAGCCAATGAAATCTATAAACAATCCTAAAAGTTGGGAATCTCAACCTTCCATTTCTTCAGATGGTACTACTTTGGTATTTGCATCTGATAGGAGAGGAGGTTTTGGAGGTATAGATTTATATATTGTTAAAAAAGATGAATTTGGTTACTGGGGAGTACCTCAGAATATGGGAGAAACTATAAATTCTACTTTAAATGAAAAATCTCCCTTTTTTCATGTTGATGGGGAAACAATGTATTTTGCTTCTCAGCAATTTCCTTCTTTAGGTGGGTATGACATCTTTATTTCAAAATTGGGAGATGATAATAAATGGAAGAAACCACATAATTTAGGATATCCTATCAATACAGAAGATGATGAATTAGGAATGTTTGTAACCACAGATGGTCAAACAGCTTATTTTTGTTCTAATAAACTAGATGGTGTTGGTGGTTGGGATTTGTATTCATTTGATTTATATGACAAGGTGAAACCAGAACGAGTATTATTTATTAGAGGAGATATAAAAGATAGTAAAGGGATTTTGGTAGATAGTGTTTCTTTGGAGTTGAAGAACATTACTACAAATGAAACAACTAAAATTTCTGTAAATGGAGGTAAGTATGTCAGTGCCTTAACTCTGGAAGATTCGGATGATGTTCTAATTACATTTAATAAAGATGGATATGCTTTTAACTCTCATTATATCTCCTCAACAGATGAAAGTTTTTCTGGTCCTGCAAAAATGGACGTGGAGATAAATAAGCTAGAAAGTGGTAAAACTTTTGAATTGAATAATATATATTTCGCAACAGACTCATTTAATATAAATAAAGTTACCAAATCTATACTTACAGAATTTTCAAATTATCTGAAGGAAAACAGTCATTTAAAGTTGCTTATATCAGGACATACGGATGATGTTGGAAATAAAGAAGACAACTTAATTTTATCAACAAATAGAGCTAGGTCGGTATATAATTTTTTAGTAGAAAGTGGTGTTGATGAAAGTAGATTGAGTTACAAAGGTTTTGGGGAAGATAGACCAATTTATGATAATTCCACTAGAAAAGGAAGAGCGAAAAACAGAAGGACAGAATGTACAATTGTAAATTAAAAAAATCCCAAACTTTCGGATGGGATTTTTGCATGTGTGGTATAATAAAAGAGATTATTTTTTCTCTTTAATTCTTGCAGATTTACCAGTTAATTTTCTTAAATAGAAGATTCTAGCTCTTCTAACTTTACCTTTCTTATTTAGTTCGATTTTATCAATTAATGGAGAGTGGACTGGGAAAATTCTTTCTACTCCTATACCAGAAGACATTTTTCTGATAGTGAAAGTTTCGGTAGATCCAGTCCCTTTTCTTTGTATCACTACTCCTTTAAAAAACTGAATTCTTTCCTTATTACCTTCTCTAATTTTATAATATACAGTTAAAGTATCTCCAGCTGCGAAATTTGGGACTTCCTTTACTCTGTTTATTTCTTGAGAAATTTGTTGTGTTAAGTTCATTTGCTTCTTAATTTTTGTTTTTCAAAATGGTTTGCAATATTACTAATTATTTTTAATAATTCTAACTAAAATTAAAATAGAAAAATAAAAACTTTACTTTAGGAGATCAGGGCGGATATTCTTAGTTAGTTCTATGGATTTTTCTTCTCTCCATTTGTCAATTAATTTGGAGTTTCCAGACAACAATACTTCAGGGACTTTCCATCCTTTATATTCTGAAGGTCTGGTATATATTGGGTGAGAAAGTAGGTTGTCTTGAAAAGAGTCTGATAAAGCTGAGGTTTCGTCAGATAATACGCCAGGTATTAATCGTACAATTGTATCTGTTAATACAGCTGCGGCTAATTCTCCTCCAGTCAGTACATAGTCTCCAATTGAAATTTCTTTTGTTATTAAATGATCTCTAACTCTTTGGTCAATTCCTTTGTAGTGTCCGCAAAGTAAGATTAAGTTTTTAGAAGATGACAGTGAGTTACACGTATTTTGTGTTAGGGTGGGGGAGTCGGGAGTTAAATAGATAATTTCATCATAATTTCTTTCTGATTTTAATTTTGAGATGCAATTATCTATAGGTTGAATATTCATCACCATGCCTGATCCTCCACCAAATTGATAGTCATCTACACTTTTTTGTTTGTTCGTAGAGTGGGGACGGAGGTCTTGAATAAATATTTCTACTAATTTATTTTCTTGGGCTCTTTTAATAATTGAGTGAGAAAAAGGTCCGTCAAAATAGTCGGGAAAGATTGTGATTATATCAATTCTCATACTGCAAAAATACAAAACATAATTAAACTAAAAATCATAATAAATACACTAAAATAACACACTGACAAAATGACAAAAAAAATACATAAAATCCAAAAACTCAGTAAGTTAATAGGTTTTAACTATATTTATACTTTATTAATAATAAATTCTCTTTAGGATTACAATGAAATACGTATTGTATTCTAATATTTAGTAAAATAGACAAATAAAAAAAGAGTGTTTTATTAATATAAACACCCTTTTCCTACAGTTATAATATATAAATTATTTTACTCTAATTTTTCGATTTTTAGTCCTACCATTTGGTTCTGTACAATTTACAATATATATTCCTGACTTAAATTCTGAACTATTAATTTTAGTTGGAAGTGAAGTATTTTTAGAGCTAAAAATTGTTTTTCCGATTATGTCATATACTTCAATCGATTCTAGAAATTGATCTCCTTCAATAATAATATCCTTATAATTTATATAAATATTTATATTGTTTTCTAATTCATCTAGAGAAACTGACACCTCTTCATCTACAGAATACGTAGTTGTATATACTTCATCCCCTGAATTAGTAGTATTTCCATTTGCTGCCATCCCAGCTACGTAGAAATCTACAGTCATTTGTCCTACATTAGGAGCTGTCCAATTTACAGTCCATGTTTTGGTTGCAGAACCTAGCGTACCAGTATTCTTATGAGTTACTGAGTTGTTATTATTTGTTAATTTTGTTTGTGAAGAGTTTGTAATTGTAAATCCTCCAACTTTACCTACTGAACTTTCAGCAGTAAGTTCAAAACCATATTTTGTATAAGAAGGGTGTGCTCCTACTATGGAAATAGTATATGTTTCTCCAGGGACATATCCGGTTGAAGGTATATCAGAAGAAATGTTAAAAGAGCCTTGACCAGAATTTACGGTTCCAGAATGACACATGGTACAATTACTCCCATCTAATGGTGAGTTGGTCTTTCCACCAGGAGATCCATTAAAATTAGCTGTTGTCAGTTTAGGGTACGATAAAATAAATATCCCAAAACTAAGTCCTGTTAATAGTAAAATCTTTTTCATAGTATTTGTTTTTTGACAAATATATGAAATATTTTAACTTTTGAGTCTTGGGTCTAAAGCATCTCTAGAAGCTTCTGCAATCATATTATAGATGGTAATAGTAATGAAGATTGCAATTCCAGGGAATATAATAAGCCACCACGCTTCTATATTACCTCTACCTAGATTTAGTAACGAACCCCATGTTACAACATCATCAGGAACACCAATTCCTAGGAAGGACAATCCACTTTCTATTAATATTGCAGAAGCAATACCGAAAGCTATGCTTACAAACACTGGCGCTAGTGCATTTGGAAGAGCATGTTTAAAAATCGTTCTTGCAGCTGAGAATCCTAAGGATTTTGACGCTTGCACAAATTCTAATGATTTTATTCTTAAGAATTCAGCCCTTGTAAATCTTGCAATTCCTGTCCAACCTGTGATTCCAATAATTACCATTATAATGGTAAGACTTCTGTCCATTATTGCAGTTACTGTAATAATTAATATTAATCTTGGTATAGAATTCAGTATTTCAATACCTCTAGAAACCATTGAATCTATTGGTACGTAAACTTCAGTAGATAGCCATTTATTTGTAATTAATTTACTGAGTAATCTAAAAATAAAGGTTATACTTAGGATAAGAGTTATAGAAATTGAAAGTTGTATCATTCCTTCTGAATTACTTTGTGAAAACCCTTCTGAAATAATATACTTTCTCTGACCAACTCCATAAAAGAACCCAAAAAACAATCCTAGTAGAGTCATATAATATTTAATTCTCCTCATTTTCAGATCTCTATCTCCAAAAAAACCAGCAAAAGCTCCAAGTATAATTCCTATAAAGGAGGCTATACCCATTGAAATCAATCCAACTTTTAAAGCAATTTGAGTACCATGAATTAATCCAGAAAGTAAATCAGCTCCTTTACCATCAGTTCCTAAATGATGACGAAACTTAGTTGGAGAATCTATTAACTCTCCTTTATGATTTGTGAACTCTTGTTTACCTCTAGGAGATGCATAATCATTATTTTCTTTATCAAGAAAGTCAGGAGAGTATGGAATAGGCGTAAAAATAACCCTTTCTAAATCTAATTTTCTCCAATCTGTAATATCAAATTGTAATTTTTCTATTTCTCCTGTTTTAGGGTCCTTGATTTCAACCGTTGTATTTTTATCTTCAAAAGCCGGATACATTGTTACTCCTTTGTATACAGCATATAATGGCTGGTTATTTGCAATTAATGGGGCAAATCTTGCAATCAGAATCAGAACTCCTAATATATATAAACTACATAATGCAATTTTATTTTTTCTGAATTGATTCCATGCGTATTTCTGAAAAGAGAAATTATTTTTTTCTGATTTTTTCTTTGATGCTAGAAAGAAACCAATGATAGGACCAACTAACTCCCCAAATCCTGGCCACATAATCCAACCTAATATAAATCCAAGAATTATATTCTTTATTAGTGAAGATTTAAAATAAACTTCTTTTTTACTCTTAATATTTGATGCGATAAGTACAGAAAGACTTACAGATAATATACTATAAATTAATATATAAATTACAGATTTCTCTTCAATATAGATAGTGCTAAAAAATAGTGAATATATTAAAGTTAAAATTGTTGCTTTAATAATATCAGTTTTATTTTCTTTATTTATTATCATAGTATTATTTGTAAGAAATTCTTGGGTCCACTACAGCATACAGTAAATCAGCGACTAAATAGCCAATCATGGTTAGGAATCCAATTAGTGTGAAGAAAGAGATAATCATTGGATAATCATAATTGTAAATTGCATTTAACATCTCTAACCCCATCCCCGGAATAGAGAATATCATTTCTATAATAATAGATCCTCCAACACACATTGGGAAGATTGCTGCAAAAACAGTGATAATAGGTAATAAGGAATTTCTAAGGGCATGTTTTAAAATTACTTTTCTTTCTGAAAGCCCTTTAGCTCTTGCAGTTCTAATGTAATCTTGTGAGACAATTTCAATCATTCCCACCCTCATAATTCTACTCAAGAATGCAAACGAACCATATGTGTATGTAACTAATGGTAAAACTAAATATGGCAGCTGATGTTTTATTCTTTGCCAGTTAAAAACACTCCAATTTGAATCAAAAGTAATTGGATCTTTAATACCTGATTCTGGAAACCACAAAAGTGTGTCAGGGTTTGCAAAAAATAATAATAAAACTGTTCCAACAAAAAAGGATGGTAAGGAATACAACATAAATAGAACTAATGAAATTCCTTTATCAGCTTTAGAATCTTTTTTATAAGCAGAGTAAATACCAATAGGTAGACTAATTAAATATGCAATTAAAATAGATAAAAGGGAGAGAGTAAATGAAATACCTACTTTGTCCCATATTTTGTCCTTAATGGGTTGAGAATCTTTATAAGAAACACCAAAATCACCTCTAATAATTCCTTTTCTCTCTGTTTTTTCATTATGAAATAAGTCTCCAAATACCCACCAGTGATATTGAGAATTTATTCCGTACCAATTTACAGAAGGAATATATGTTTTCCATTTCGTCTTTTCTACTGATAATTTATTTTTTCTCTGAATAACCATTTCATATGGGGAGATTAATTCAGGAAAATATGTTTCTGATAAAATTAGTCGATCAAGATTATTGTACTTGTCTTGTACAAGTTCTTCTCTATTTTCTTCTAATAACCCTACAATATTAAATCCAATTTGGTTTAATTCCTCATTTACCTTGTTTTTATCCAATGTTGTATCTTGTTTACATATTAATTCTATATCAATACTTTGTTGTTTCTTTTGTAGGTTTAATAAGGACTTGTAATAATTATCTACCGACATCCAATTTCCATATTTATGTATTAATTTTTCCAAATTTCCTCTCTGATCTCTATCTTGTACTTTATGTAGAGTGTCACAAGATGCCATATCTGAAACACTAAAATAAAATAATGGTAAGTCTAGTCCTAGTTTCTTTCTTAGTTTTTGTTTATCTTTTTTTGCTGTTCCCGACTGTTTTTCTGCTCCGCCTTCTGAACCTGCTGCCTTAGTTAGTGATTCGACTGGGTCTCCAGGAGCATTTATACTAATAATGAATGCAATTAGTGAGATTGCAATAATCATGGGTATAAACGCTAGTAGTCTTTTTAAGGTATATTGTAACATAATTTTATTATTCTCCCGTTGTCGGAACTAAATTTTCATTATTTACTTTTAAGTTATTTAGAATTACACCAGGACGTTCTGTATACATATTTCTGTTGTCAAATCTCTTACTAATAGCAATCTTACTTTTAGATGAAAACAAAAAGACATAAGGTTGTTCTTCATAGATTTTTGCTTGTAATTTCCATAGTGCTTCTTTATGTTTTGCATAATCTAATGATGTGTTCGCTTCTTCTATTAAATCATCAGACTCTGCATCTCCAAAACCACAAAAATTTGACCCTTTAGAGACCCAAGAAGATGTGTGCCATAACTGCATTGGGTTTGAATATGATGCGGAACCACCCCAACCTCCTAGCATAGCGTCAAATTTATGTTCTTGTGCGTTTTTATAGAAAAGTGTGAAATCCATTGGATTAGGATTAGCGTCTATTCCAGCTTTATACATACTCTCCTTCATCATAAGGACTATTTCTTTTGTAATTGGACTGCTCATATAACTTAAATTAAAAGACATTTGCAACTTTTCTCCATCAACAACTTTATCTCTAATATTGTCACCATCTGTATCAATCCATCCAGCTTCATCTAATAATTTTGTAGCCATCTCAATATCTAGCGGTATGATATCCAGAGTGTGATTATAAGTCTTTTTTAATCGTGAAATTTGAGCAGCTTGTCTAATTGCTTTTCCATCAAGAATCACTTCAATAATTTGATCAACTGGAACTGTATATGCTATCGCTCTTCTAACATTTTTATCAACAAAGAATTTTTTATGTTCAATACCATCTGGTTTACAGTTTAGTCCCAAATAATTATAAACATATCTATCAACATAGTCTGATTCATAATTCTCATTAAAATATTCTCTTTCTCTAAGTTTCTGAAATGATTTGGTTCCAATACTAGTAGAAACATCAATTTTATTGCTTTTTAATGATAGATATACAGCAGCATCTTCTTTGATAATTTTAAAAATTATTTTTTCAGGATAATTTTTATTATAAACGGAAGAATCATTGTTTCCCCACCAATTTGTTTTTCTTGAAAGTATAATATATTCGTCTGTTTCCATTGTAGTTACTTGATATGGACCTAAACCGACTAATTTTTCAGGTACAAAAGAGTTGTCATCACTATTATAGTTTATAAAATATTCTGATAAAGAATCAGTAACATATTTCTCATCAAATTTTTCATCAAAAATATTTTCATAAGAGATAATTCCTAAAATGTCTTCAGGGTCCATTAATGATTTCTGCTGTATGTATAACTCAGAAAAAATAGTCTTATTACTTACATGTTTTTTGTGAGCAACCATGGTAAATTTTAAAGGATTTTCTTCATTTAATTCAATTGATTTTATAACAGTTGAATAATTCGATCTAATTTGAGTATTATTAGTTAAAGGACAAAGCATTGTTTTAACACTAAAATCAACATCTTTTGCTGTAAATGGTGTTCCATCATCCCATTTAATTCCATCCTTAATTATATACGTATACCGCAAACCATCTTCAGAAATTTCAGGCATGCTTTCAACTAAAAATGGAATATATTCTAATGATTCATGATCTAATTTTATTAAAGTCTTTTGAGTATACTGAAAAACAAAACTTCTAATTGATGAATTAGAATTAAATGGATGAAGACCATCTGGCCAGGCTGAAATATGTTGAATCACATAATTATCATCCCCTCTTTCATGTATGCATGAATCAAATAAAAATAAACCTAAAAATAAAACTAATATTTTCTTAATCATTTAAATTTTCTTTAAACGCAAATATAATATTTGAACTCTAACTAAAGTTATAAATATTAAAAAAAAATAAAACTAAAATATATTTGTGAGTAATTTAGATTGTAATACATTTGCAATCCGAAAAAATAGTTCCTTTACTATAGAAGTATTAATTGGAGAGGTGCCAGAGTGGTCGATTGGGGCTCCCTGCTAAGGAGTTGTACCTTTACGGGTACCGGGGGTTCGAATCCCTTCCTCTCCGCAAGTAAATAAAGAGTTGTTTTTTAAATACTCTTTTATTACTATTTGTAAAAGTTTTTTACTTTTGCATTGAAAATTTTTCGGGGTATAGCGTAGCCCGGTTATCGCGCCTGCTTTGGG
>CEVR01041478.1_pt1 | contig 10724 bp, 10 predicted proteins | sample 356541 | NCBI WGS metagenome assembly CEVR01 (sample SAMEA2623734, study PRJEB7988) | marine metagenome | isolation source: saline water (ENVO:00002010), including
GCTGGAGGTTGTTAATGTCAAAAATTAGACTCAAAACTAAACTTTCTAATAACGAGATTACAGTCAAAACAATAATCTCTCATCCGATGGATACAGGAAGGAAGAAGGATGCTGAGGGCCAGATAATTCCAAAACACTTTATTAAAAAGTTATCTTGTTATCACAATAATGAATTAGTACTTGATGCTGATTGGGGAACAGGGGTCTCAAAAAACCCTTATTTATCATTTATTATAAGCAATGGAGCATCAGGCGACACTGTTACTATAAAGTGGTTAGATAATTTAAATCAATCAAGTGAGCAATCTGTGACTGTATCTTAACTATAAATTATAACCACTTTCACCATGGGTATTAACATCTACACCATCTCCGTCTTCCTCAACGCCATCAATTCTTAATCCAAAAATAGCTCTTACTACTGAAGTTATAATAATTGTTGCAATAAGTGTATATAAAGCTACAGATATAACTCCCACGAATTGAATATATGTTTGTTCACCTACAGAGGTTTCAAGACCCAAGCCTCCAAATTGTTCTGCTGCAAGAACACCTGCTAACATTGTACCAATTATGCCCCCTACTCCATGCACAGCAAATACATCAAGTGAGTCATCTAAGTTTAGTTTATTTTTAATAAAACCAACTGCTATATAGCATATTATACCTGAGGAGATACCTAAAATTATTGCACCCATGGGCCCAATAAAGCCAGATGCTGGAGTTACAGTTGCAAGCCCAGCAACCATTCCTGTAATCATGCCTACAAGTCCAGGCTTACCATTTCTACTTATATCCATAAACATCCAAGTAATAGTTGCAACCGCAGCTGATATGTGGGTAACAAGCATTGCCATTGCTGCATTAGCATTTGCTCCAATAGCTGATCCAGCATTAAAACCAAACCACCCTATCCACAGCATTGCTGCCCCAATCATTGCTAAAACAGGACTATGAGGGGGTTGCACTTGGTTAGGAAAACCATTTCGGCTGCCAAGATAATAAACAATGACTAATGCAGATACACCGGCTGTGGTATGAACAACAAGTCCTCCGGCAAAATCAAGTACACCCATATTAGCAAGCCATCCGCCTCCCCAAATCCAATGTGTAACAGGTGCATAAACTATTATTAGCCACAAAATTGTAATCATCATAACCGAAATAAACTTTATTCTCTCAACATATGCTCCAACAATTAAAGCTGGAGTAATAATCGCAAAAGTCATTTGAAACATTACAAAAAGAGTTTCAGGAATATCTCCGCTTAAAGAATCAAGAGATACCCCATTTAAAAATAATTTATCTAAGTTACCAAAATATTCTCCATCGCCGTTAAATGCAATTGAGTATCCACAAACGATCCATACAATAGATGCAATGCATGCTATTCCAAAACATTGTGCAAGAACTGATAAAACATTTTTAGACCTAACTAGACCGGCATAGAATAAAGCTAATCCAGGTAAAGTCATAAAAAGAACTAGTGCTGTAGACGTTAAAATCCACGCTGTTGTTGCTTCATTCATTGTCAATCTCCCATTGAATTGATAAAAATTATAATTATTTTTTTAAGAAGTTGTTTTTCTTAATGTGATCGGCTCTAAACTATGTTGAGGAGATATTGCCCCAGCTGGACAAGCATGGACACATGCATAACATCTAATGCATTCATCCTCATCAATGTACAAAGTATTATAATACAAACCTGAAGTCATAGAAGGATCAACACGCTGTATATTTGCATATCTACCATTTTCTTTTTTATCAGACAGCGAGGCTGCTTCAATAATACAATTATGAGTAGGTTTAACAAGCAAACATTCATCGCATAAAACGCATCGAGAATTATCAATTACTGGTGCCGGTGATCTTGCATCCTCAAATCTATCAAAAAACATTGAAGATTCACTTACTCCAGCATCAATTAAAACTTTTACTCCAGCATCAATCATTGGTGGTGGACCACAAAAGAAAGCCTTGCAAGAGTTTTTATCAACAATACCGTTATTAAGATAATTATCTCTAAAATAATCAGTAACAAAACCTCTTCCTCCATCCCAGCCAGAGTCATCTGGCTCTTCACTCAACACAGGAATAAACTCGAATTTATATTTTTTGTTCCAACTAGACTTAATTTCATTCATTTCGTCGATTAAATAAAGGTCATCTTTAGTTCTTGCTCCATAAAAAAAATAACAGTCTCTTTCAACTCCCAATGCAACTGCCTCCTCGACGATTGCATTAACCGCACTCATGCCACTTCCACCAGCGATACATACCATTGTGTCATTAGAGTTATCTAGGCCAAAGTAACCCAAGGGGCCAGAGATAGTTACTTCTTCTCCAATATGGTTTTTATCAAGCCATGTGGAAAGTTCTCCACCTGGAACTTTTCTTATAAAAAAAGTATGTTCGTTTGGTTTTTCATTTTTTGGAGATTTAGCCAAAGAGTAAGCTCTTGGCTTTCTAACACCTTCAACTTTAATTGTTGCAAATTGTCCAGCTTTACCACTAAGCGGCGAAGAATTTTTGTCACATTCAAGCACTAATTTAATTGTATCATGAGTTAAATCATCCATTGATTTAACTTTTGCAGTATTAATTTTTACCCTTGAGTTTTGAACATCTGGGTCAGGTTTTGGTAAACCATTTTTTGGATATATAAAATCTGGTGCGCTTGACATTAAAATCTCCTTATTTAAGTGCTTGTTGTTTCATTTCTTCATTAGCTTTTTCAATTTCAACTAATACAGAATAAAAAGTTGGGCTTAGACCAAAGTCGGTTAGCATTTCACTATTTAAATTGTTTACGTTTAAGCCTCCTGGCGTATTACTGCCTTTAAATTGCTTTTGAGTTACGCAGACACCATCTAAAAGATCTTCAATAATAACTGCATAACAAAAAGTTTCTCCTCTATCATTAAAAAGTCTTACCAAATCGCCATCTTTAATATTTCTGTTACTTGCGTCCTCAGGACTTAATTCGACAGTTGGCCTAGACATCATAGCTTGAAGTCTTGGAACTGATTGGAATGAATCTCCAATAAAGTAGTGTGATGCACTACTTAAAACTTGAATTGGATACTTACTCCTTAGAGGATCCTCTTGGCCTTCCACTTCAGGAACATATTCAGGAAAAGGGCTTACTCCAGGATAAGCATCCGATATTGCTTCACATTTAATTTCTATCTTTTTACTTGGAGTTTCCCAACCATTTTTCAAAAAGTCTCTTCTTTTAGAATTCGTTGAAGCTCTTGCCCATCCATTCTTAACAAGATCTTCGTAATCAATACCTTCAGTTAAGCAATTAAATCTTTCTCCTTCATCATTATTTGCTTCAATTAGAATGTCTTGAATAATCTCCTCATCGCTTTGTGTAAATGCGTTATCATTTGGATCAACATAATCCATTTTTTTTGCTAGCATTCTAAAAAGCTCAGTATTATTTATGCTCTCACCAAGTGGTTCAATAACTGGCCTAGCTACGCCCATAAACCAAGATCCGTAAGCCCAATGACAATCAGTTCTCTCAAGGGCTGTATCTGCAGGCAAAACAATATCTGCATACATACATGAATCAGTCCAAAAAGTTTCATGCACGGTGATAAATAAATCCTCTCTAGACATTCCTTTTCTGACGTTTCCACTGTTTGGAGTACAATTAGCTATATCACTGTTATAAACAAATAGAGTTTTAATCGGCGGATCAAGTTGTTCGCCATCGACTCCAATATTATCTGCCAGAGCTCTTCCAATTTGAACCATATTTACAACTCTTTTTTCAGCTCTATTTCCTAGATCAGGTCTCTGTAATTTAGCAAGATCAAACCTTAACCACATTTCTTCAAGTTGCCCAAATGCAACTCCGCCGCATTTTTCTTCTCTCCAAGATCCATTAAAACATGGGAGGATTAAAACAGCTCTGCACATTTGCCCAGAATTTTGATGCCTATTCAAACCATAATTTGCTCTTATATAGGACTTTTTAGTTTTAGCATACATAATTGCTAAGTCCTCTATTTCTTTAGCTTTAACGCCAGTAATTCTCTCTGCTTCTTCTAAAGTGTATTTAGGCAAGATATCATTTACAAATTCTTCCCACCCATGTGTTTGATCATTTAAAAAATCAACATCATGAAGATTATTGTCAACGATCACTTTAATCATAGCGTTCGCTAAAAAAGCATCTGTTCCAGGTCGAGGCCTTATGTGGATGTCAGCCATCATTGTTGTTCTAGTAGTTCTTGGATCTATTACAACTAATTTCATTCCTCTTTCTTGTGCTTCTCTAATAAATGGAATTGAATGAACGCCAGTGCTTACTAAATTGGCACCCCAAAGAATCATCAGTTCACATCCATCTCTAGCTGCTTCTCCAACATGAGGTCCATTTGCTAATCCATAGGTATAAAGACCTGCCCACATTGCAGCATAAATGCAAATAGATTGTTCTAATCTTGCAGCTTCCATTTTGTTCCAAAATCTTTGATCCATTGTCCAATAACCAAGCATTCCTAAAGTACCTGAGTATGAGAATGGCTGTACAGCTTCCGTTCCATATTTGGAAATTGTTTCTTTAAAATTATCTGTTATTTGTTCTAAAGCTTCGTCCCATGTAATTCGTTCAAATTTTGCTCCTGGTCCCTTAGGTCCAACTCTTTTATGGGGATACATTACTCGATTATCGTTATATACCAAATCTAAATAATGATTCACTTTATTACATAAATAACCCTTAGTTATAGGGTGAGATGGATCTCCTTGAACTTTTACAGCTTTACCAGTCGAGTCATCGCGAGTAACTAGCATAGAACATGTGTCAGGACAATCATGAGGACAACAAACGTGATGAATTGAGTGACCATCAGGTGCTTGAATTTTTGGTTGATAGGCAACGCTGGTTTTTTTATATGCTCGCTTTACATTTGCGTTACTTGAACTATCTTGTGAAGCCGATTTTGCTGGCATATTTCTCCTCCCTAAATTTTAATCTAAGATTATTCTTATTATTAATATAGTATATTATGAATAAAAAAATTGACAATACATATTGTTTAGACAATGGTGGGGCGTATAGGATTCGAACCTATGACCCTCGGCTTAAAAGGCCGGTGCTCTACCGGGCTGAGCTAACGCCCCAAAGTCAAATAGTATGTTATATGAACGCGAAATTTTATCACACTACTTAGCAAAATTGATACCTGAATATTTATGAAACAGGATCAAATTTTCTTATTCCATTTGGTAGTAATCTTAGATCACACATACCGCAAACAAAAGCTGCAATATATGAACAATCCTCGTATACCATTTTGTAAAGCTGAATTTTCATAGTTATTGCACTACCAAAAATTATAAAAGTTAGTGAGAGAATAGAGCCAATCGCAAGTGTAGACATGCCTGATACTCCTTGTCCTATAGTACAGCCAAGTGCTAAAACACCACCTACTCCCATTAAAAAACCACCAACTATGTGATTAATGAAATCATTGAAAGATGAAAACCATTCAATTCGAAATTTTTTGAATAAAATTGCGTAAGTCATTGATCCTAATATAATTCCTAATGCAGCAATTAACGAAAAATTAATAAATATACTATTAAGTCCAGTTTCAACAAATCTTATAAAAACCGCTGACGGCTGAACAAATGTTAAACTTTGAACACCACTGGCATACGGTTTTTGATCGCCTTCCAAAAACTCAGCTTCTTCCATGAAATTTAAACCTAATTCACCAGCAGTCAAATACCACGCAATTATTACTGCTACCCCAAGGACACCTCCAGCTAACAAATTATCGTAACTTTTGTGAAAATCTCCACTTTTGAAACAAAAATATAAAATTAAAATAGCAATGAAAATTGATACGAACGGGAAAGATGCGTCATTTAAAAGCCCAGCTGTAATAAGGTGATCAAAACTTTGGCTAGTATATCCAAAAGAAGCTAAATTAATAGAAAAGTTCATCATCCACGAAGTGAATAGATGAAATCCAAAATTTGTAAATATCATTAAATAAGCAGCATAACCCATTGTAATAAAAACAAATATTGATTTAATATTTCCGCCGCCTATTCTTACTAGAGTTCTGTTACCGCAGCCTGAAGCAAGGGTCATGCCTATCCCAAAAAATATGCCTCCTAAAATATGTCTTAGAAACACCAAATTTGGATTTAAATATGGTGGATTAGAGCTTTGCGAGGAAGTAGCTAAATTAATTTGAATTAAATTAAGATAATTTAAAATTGCAACTCCAAATATTGATAAAGCAATTGCAAAAAACCATGCCTTCATCCTTGCATAATCGCCAATATTGACGACATCTGAAACAGCACCCATAGTACAAAAATTAGTTTTAAAAACAACAAAACCCAATATAAAAGTAATTAGGAAGCAACCTATTAAAATATTTTGAAATGTCACAATTTCCATGAATTTATTACTCTTCTCTAAAAATATTTTGTTTCATCTTGAATACCTAACTCCTTAAAAGCATTCTTCCTAAATAAGCAGGATTCACACTTCCCACAAGCTTCGCCTTTCTCATTAGCTTGATAACATGAAACTGAATTATAGTAATCCACATTTAATGATTTACCGAGACGTATGATATCAATTTTACTTAAATCTATCAAAGGTGTATGTATGTTAAAGTTATTATTTTGCGATCCACTTTTTGTACCTACTGATAGCATATCCGTAAATTTTTGAATAAATTCTGGCCTACAATCAGGGTAACCTGAATAGTCTATAGAATTTACACCTAAGAAAATATTTTTAATTGATAAAGATTCTGCCCATGAACATGCAATAGATAAAAATATGATGTTTCTTAGAGGTACATATGTATTTGGTATTTTATCAGTAAAATTTTCACTAGGAACATTAATATTTTCAGAGATTAAAGACGATTCTGTGAAGAGGTCAAAATTAATCTCAAATATTTTATGATCTAAGCAGTCGTAATAATTTGCGTAATATTTAGCAGAATTAATTTCAGAATAACTTTTTTGCCCATAGTTAAACGTAATACAGTAATTCTTAAAACCTTTATTGTTTGCATAAGCAAGCGTTGTTACAGAGTCCATGCCACCAGATAAGATTACTATTGATTTATCACTATTTTTCATTTCCCTCTTATCTCACCCCAGATCTGTTTATGGAACTGATTCTGTAGTGTCACTTCTAATTGATCATTTATTATCTTTTCTGCTAGAGTTTTTATACTATAGTCATTAAACGATGGAGAAAAATATATGCTACATATTTTTGTAAGAGAATATTTTTCAATTATTTTTTTTGACCAGGTATAGTCATCATCATTGGCTATTACAAATTTAATAACATCATTTTTTTTTAAATAATTTATATTATCAAATATATTATTTTTTGATTCATTTGATGACGGTGTTTTTATATCCATAGTAATACTAATATTCTTATTTAATCTACTTATATCGACTAAGCCACTTGTTTCAATTGTAATAATATAATTTTTATCTAAAAGAATATTAGTTAAATCGTGAAGATGAGGTTGAACTAATGGCTCACCACCTGTTATACATACATATCTGGTCTTATAATTAACAATAGAATTTAAAATCTCATCAATTGACATTTTAGTTCCTTCTGTAAATGCATATGTAGTATCACAGTATGAGCAATCAAATGGACATCCAGTAAATCTAAGAAAGATTGTGGGCTTTCCCATAAACATTGATTCGCCTTGAATCGAGAAAAAGATTTCGTTAACTTTGAAAAATTTATCAGTATTCACTTACTGTTATCTACCCTCTAAATTCATCCCCTGAATTTTCTTTTCTGCAAGAACTGAGTGTGTAGAATTAGGATAATTTGAAATGACATTGTCAAAAGCTAGCCTTGCTAGTTTCCAATTTTGCAGATTATATAGTGAGTAACCTATTTTTAATTTAGAATCCCCAAGTTTGTTGCCGTCAGGATAATTTTTTATTACATAGGCAAAATTTATCAACGCACCTTCATAATTTTCCATAGCATAAAGACATTCACCTATCCAATATGTTGCATTACTAGAAAACTCACTTGCGTCATGAATTTTAATAAAGGCTGTGAATTTATTCAAAGCATCTTTATATTTTTTATTTCTCAAATCGGTAAATGCACTGCGATATAACTCTATCTCATCAATATTTTTATATAAGTCTAAATTTACTTTAGTAAAAGATAGTGCATTATTTTTAACAATTTCATTCACAATATCTTCAATACCGTTAATAGTATTTAAATCTATATTAGCCACATTATCAACTTTAGTGTTTTCTTGAGTTTCTAATTCTTCAATATCAGTTTTTTTAATTAAATCAACAGCTTGATTTTTTTTCTGATCTTGATTTTCTTGTTGATTGATTACTTGCGCTTCTAACTTTTTACTTTCGTTAAGATTGGTTATAGTTTTTTTTTCAATTACTGATATTTTCTCATTTGTTTCTTTATAAAATATTTCTTGTTGAGATTCTAGTTTTTCTATTTTTTTCAATAGTCGCTCGTTTTCTTCAATAATATCTTGCATTTGTTTTTTCATGATTTCTTGATTTTCGTACATTCTCTTAAAAAGAATATTTTCTTCATTTGTTTCTGCAAATAAAAAATTGGGAATTGTTATTAATAAAATTAAAAATCTTTTCATTTTTTTATTTTTTGAATTTTAACTCCACCCTTCTATTCAAAGAATGTGATTCCTCAGAATAAGCATCTACTACTGGTTTTTCTTCGCCATAGCTAACAGTTTCGATTCGAGTATCCGATATATTATTTAACAAAAAAATTTCTTTAACTGCATCAGCTCTTTTTTCACCTAACGCTAGGTTAAATGCTCTTGATCCTCTTTCATCTGCATGCCCTTCTATAATAATATTTGAGCTACTGTTTTTTTTCATATAATTAATATATGAATTTATAACTTTCTCACTATCTTCTTTTAGATCATATTTATTATAGTCAAAATAAATTAAATACTCATCGAGTGCATATTCATCATTACTCATCTGTCTGACATCTAGACTATCTTCAGACTCAACTCTGTCTGTAGTTCCTTCTTCGTCAGGCATAGTTAACATTGGCTCTGTTGTAATAACAACTTCTGGTTCGGGGGTTATCATTGAACAGCCGTATATAAATAATAAGCTCAATGTACATACAAATTTAATAATTATTTTCATATACCCTCCTTGGGTTTAAGGTTAATTTGACCATACTGGCTCTCTAACGTCCATCGAGTTTAATTCAATCCTCTTTTTGATTCTTCCATCAATACTAGTAGCGTATAAAACTCCCTTATTTTTCATCTTTGCTGCATAAAGTATCATAACGCTATTAGGAGCAAAACTTGGAGCTTCATCTAACTTACCATTGCTAATAATATTTAAATATCCCTTGGAAATATTTAGTATTCCAATATTGTACCCTTTTCCAGAATTATGAACCATAGCAATATATTTTCCATTGGATGAGGATGAAGAGTCTGCATTATATATCCCCTCAAAAGTAATTCTCTTTGCCTTCGATGTTTTATTTATAGATTTTTTATAAATTTGAGGCCTGCCGCTTCTGTCTGAAGTAAAAAATATAAATTTTCCATCATCACTCCACTCTGGTTCTGTATCAATACCAATACTCTTTGTAATTCTTTTAGACTTATTATTTGCTAAGTTATATATGAAAATTTCTAAATTTCCATTGATTTTTTGCGAGTAAGCAATATATTTACCATCTGGTGACCATGCTGGAGCACTGGATGAGCCAGCTTTATTATTCATTTTAAATCTTTCACCAGTTGATAAAGTTTGAATAAATATTTCTGGTCTTTTATTTTCGAAAGAAACATATGCTAATTTTTTATTATCTGGAGACCAGGTTGGCGACATTAACTCGCGTTTTGAAGTAAAAATAGCTACTGGATTATAACCATCTATATCAGACACAAATAATTTATAAATTTTTTTATCCTTAACTTTTGACGAACTTATATATGCTATTTTTGTATCAAATATACCTTTTATACTGGTAATCTTTTCAAAGATCTTATTTGAGCTTACATGTCCTAATTTACGTATATTAGTTTTATTATTAAAACTTATTTGATAATTAAAAAGTATTTTTTTAAGATTTACATCATACAGCTTAAAATCAAAGATAAATTTCTCATTTTTTTCTAAAATCTTAGATTTTACAGCATAGTCAGTATCATATAGCGTCCATAAAGCATATTGAGATGTTAACTCATCTAAATTACTATTAATGATTTTCTCGTCTTGAATCAGAAAATAACCGCTTCCATATAGATTACTCTTAATTACATCTGTTATTTCAATACACAACTTTTCTCCTTGATCACAATTAACTATTATAGGTATTGATTTTTCCAAGCCTTGACTAATCGTAATTTTTAGCTCTGCGTAAGTATTAATAGAAAAAATAATAATCAACAGAAAAAATAATTTTTTCATTCGTTGTCTCCCTCGAAATGTAAAACTATTTTAGACTCAAAAATTTCAGGATCATTAGGTAAAGGTAAAGGTGAAGATCTGTATACAGCATTTTCTAGTGATTTAATATATAAATCATTAGCAGAACAATCAATGATGTTTACACTTATAATTTTACCACTAGGTAATTGTTCAAGCTCAACATCACATCCATCGGTATGATTTACATTAAAAGGTTTACGCCAATTAGATTC
>CEVR01039049.1_pt1 | contig 10723 bp, 9 predicted proteins | sample 356541 | NCBI WGS metagenome assembly CEVR01 (sample SAMEA2623734, study PRJEB7988) | marine metagenome | isolation source: saline water (ENVO:00002010), including
ATTTAAATTATTAAAACCAACATTAATAGAATCTAAAAATAAATCTGAGTTATTTACAAGATGTTCCATTGGAATTGAAGTGAATGATCCAAAAATATTTTTAGGTTTATATGTTAAAGTTCTATCAACAAATATTGTGTCATTTGATTTTCTATTACTATTTAAATAAATATAGTCTATCACCCAGCTATCAAAAGGACCATTTAATTTACCAAAATTTTGAAATCTAAATCTGTAATTATTATGAAGATATTTTTCTTTTAGATGAAATATTTCATGTTTGAAATATTCATTTTGATTTGATTGAACTCCAATAGTTTTCCAAATAGTTTCCCAATTATTTTCTTTATTTAGAAATTGTAATCTAATTGAATCATTATCATCAGGAAATTCTGAAAAATTATTGATTTTCCATAGAAAACTTAAATAAATACTATCCTTTGATGAAAAACTTTCAAGATTAATAAAATTTGAAGAAAGTGTGTCTGCTAACCCTGTATATTCACTAGATTCATTATAAGGAATTCCATATTGATTAATTCCATCAAAAACAGCTACTCCAATACTAGGCGATTTATTATCAGGTAAATCTTTAATTAATATACTTTTTGAATTACTCCAAAAATTATTTTTCGGTATTGTATCATTATATGATGAAAAGTCATCAAAAAAAGGCAATAATACAGTATCAATTTTTTCATTACTATATCTAATAGTATTGGAAATATCTGAAGATATCGTTTTTATTATAAATTGAGAAAATAAATATTTGTTATTAAATAATATTAATGATACACAAATTAAATATTTAAAATATTTCAATTAAAATTTATTTAATTGCTAAAGAATCTCTCACAACCCACATATCTATTTTTCTTCCAATTTTTATTTTTTTTGGAGATTCTGGATATTGTTTAAATATTATTCCATTCTCAGCATTAATTTCTTTTATTTCTTCATCTCCATCTTCATTTATTATATCAATAAATAATTTACCTTCATTTTTATAATAAATTTCTCCAATTGATAATCCAGAACCAAGAATAGTGAACTTTCCTTCTTCTAAATCTAAACCAATTAAATTTGGGATTTCAAAAATTTGATTTCCCATTCCATTTCCTATATCTAGATCAATAGTTGAACCTTTAGAAATAAGATCGCCACCTTGAATAATATCACCATTATGATATTGTTGAATTACAGCATTAGCTGCCATATCTGGTACATAATTAATTTTACCTAAAAATAAATCATATGTTTTTAGAATTAATTGAGCGTTTTTTACTGATCCATTAATCAGTTTTGGCATTTTGATTTTTGGTGGTTGAATTGAATTTAAAGTAAGATAAATCTTTCTACCTTCTTTTACTTTCTTTCCTTCAATTGGATTTTGAAATATTACACTTAAAGGAGGGTAATCTGTTGTGAAACTCGAATCGGGAATTATTTCATATTTTAGATTTCTTTGAGTTAAATAATCATCAATTTCATCATAATTTAGTCCTTTAAGATCTGGAACTGTTATAGTTTCTCCATGATTAGTTATAATTGGAAAATATAAATAAAATAAAATCATTACTATTACAACTGAAGTAATAATTATGTAAATAATATTTTTAAAAATCTTTATCAATTTTTATTAATTTATTAAATTTTTAAATAATTCTTTTAAAGAAATACCATAAGATATTGCTTGTTGTGGTAAAATACTTTCTTTTGTTAACCCAGGATTTGTATTTATTTCTAGAAAGTAAAAATTATTATTTCTTAAAATAAAATCAGATCTTGAAAAACCTTTTAAATCTAATATTTTATATATTTTTTTACTCAATTTTTGTATAAAATCAGTTTGATCTTTAGTCAAATGAGCTGGTGTTATTTCATCTGATTCTCCTTTGTATTTTGCATTGTAATCAAAAAAATCATTTTGTGTTACAATTTCAGTTGGAGGCAAAGCAATAATTTTATTTTTAATTTTGATAACACCAACTGATATTTCTCTTCCTTTAATTTCTTGCTCAATAATCACTTCATTATCTTCTTTAAATGCATATTCAATTGAATTTTTTAATTTATCAATATTTTTTACTCTAGATATTCCAAAACTAGATCCACCTTTATTTGGCTTCACAAAAACAGGAATTCCTGTTATACTTAAAATTTCTTTAATATTTATATTGGTTTTTTTAGTTAATAAAACTGATTTTGGTGTTAAAATATTATGTTTTATTAAAAAGTTTTTGCACTCACTTTTATTAAATGTAAGTGCAGTTTGAAAATATTCTGATGAACTATGTTTGATATTTAGCATTTTAAAATAGGACTGGATAAGACCATCTTCACCAGGACTTCCGTGTATAACATTTATAACATAATCAAAATCTATTTTAGGTTTATTTACAGAAAAATTTTTAACATTTATAGAATATTTATTTTCATTTTTATCAATACAATACCATTTCTCTTTTGTTATTATTACCTTAAAAAGATTGTATTTAAATGAGCTTAAATTTTTGTAAACTTCATTTCCACTTCTAATTGAAACCTCATATTCAGAAGAATAACCACCCATTAAAATAGCAATATTCTTATTTTTCAAAATTTTTGTTTATTCAAAATTAATAAACTAGTAAAGTAAAATTTATTTAATTAGAAAAATTAATTGTTTTGATTCCTTTTATCTCAGGTACATTTTTTTTTATTGCTTCTTCTACACCTAGTTTTAAGGTCATTGGTGACATAGGACAACTTTCACAATTTCCCAATAACTCTACATTAGCAATATTATTGTTATCTATTGAAACTACCTTGATATCCCCTCCATCTTTATTTAGATAAGGTCTTATTTCATCCAATGCATTTTCAACTTTTTCAATTAGACTTATATTATTCATTTTAATGTAATTTATAAAATATAATATTATTTTATATTATTTACTACGATTAGTCTTGCAATACTTTTACAAATATCTATGTATTTTTCACTAACATTAGTTTCTTTAAGGACAATAGGAAAACCATTATCACTACTATTCATTATCTCTTCATCAATTGGAATTTCTCCAATGAAATTTAAATCAAATTTATTAGCAACATCTTTTCCTCCATTTTTACCAAATAAATAATATTTATTTTTAGGTAATTCTTTAGGTGAAAAATATGACATATTTTCAATAACACCTAAAATAGGAATTTTAGTTTGTTTTTGATTAAACATGGATATGGATTTTTTAACGTCATTAACAGAAACTTTTTGAGGAGTTGTTACAATAATAGCACCTGAAATTGGAAAATTTTGTGTTAATGTAATATGTATATCGCTTGTTCCCGGAGGTAAATCTACTAATAGATAATCTAATTCTTCCCATTCTACATCTAGAATAAATTGCTTTAATGCTGAACTTGCCATTGGTCCTCTCCAAATAACAGCTTTATCTTTTGGAATTAATAATCCCATTGAAAGTAATTTTATTCCATATTGTGCAATAGGAATGATAACATTTTTATTATTTACTTTTTTAATCTGAGGTTGCTGATTTTCACAATTAAACATTGTTGGAATGGAAGGTCCGAAAATATCTGCATCAATTAAACCAACTTTAGCACCTAATTTTGCAAGACCAACAGCTAAATTTGATGAAATTGTTGATTTTCCAACACCTCCTTTACCTGATGAAACTGCAATAATATTTTTAATATTTTTTACTATTGATTTTTGGTTATAATTAATTACTTCAGATGTGAAGTTGATAATAGGTTTAATATTTGGATAATATTTTCTAAAACTAGATATACAATCGGATTTAATCTTTTCTTTTAAAGGGCATGCAGGTGTAGTTAATTTAATATCAAAATTAACTTTACCTCTGTTAATCTTAATATTTTCAATCATTTTAAGCGTTACAAGATCTTTTTTTAAATCAGGATCTATAACATTTTTTAAAACATTCAGAACATCTATTTCTTTCATTGTTTAAAAATATATTTTCTTGTAATTTACTTTTTAATATCTTTTTAAAAAAATGATTAAATTAAGTTTGTAATAAATTATGATCGACGAACAAACAATTTTACAAATTAAAGAACGAATAGATATTGTAGAGGTTGTCAGTGACTTTATAAATTTGAAAAAAAGTGGTTCAAGTTATAAAGCTTTAAGTCCTTTTTCTTCTGAAAAAACCCCTTCGTTTTTTGTTTCTCCAGCTAAACAAATATTTAAATGTTTTAGTACGGGAAAGGGTGGCGATGCAATTGAATTCTTAATGATAATAGATGGTCTTTCATATATAGAAGCTTTAAAATATTTAGCAAAAAAATATGGTATTGAAATTATAGAAAATTCAAAAGATAATTATTTATCTACCGATAATTCAAAAAAAGAGAGTCTTCATATAATACTTAAAAAATCAGTTGAATATTTTAGAAAATCTTTACAATCCCATGAAGGTAAAAAAATTGCCTATTCTTATCTAAAAGAAAGAGATTTTGATGATGAAATTATTGACAAGTTTGATATAGGTTATGCTATTGATAAATGGGATGATATTTATAATCATTTAAAAAATTTTGGTTTTAAAAAAGATTTAATTCTAGACACTGGTTTGGTTATAGAAAAAAATAAAAAACTTTATGATAGATTTAGAAATAGAGTAATTTTTCCAATACATAATATTTCTGGTAAAGTTATTGCTTTTGGAGGTAGAACCTTAGTTGACACTTCACAACCTAAATATATTAATTCACCTGAAACTATTTTGTATAAAAAGAGTCAAGCTTTATATGGAATTTTTCAATCTAAAAATGAAATTAGAAAGGAAAATAAATGTTACATTGTTGAAGGATATACTGATGTTATTTCTTTACATCAAAAAGGAATTTATAATGTTGTTGCTTCATCTGGAACTTCTTTAACTATTGATCAAATAAATTTAATTAAAAGATATACTAGTAATATTACAATTTTATTTGATGGGGATGAAGCTGGAATAAAAGCATCTTTAAGGGGGATCGATATGATTCTTGAAAGTGATACAAATGTAAGAGTCATTTTGTTTCCCGATGGGGAAGACCCAGATAGTTATTCTAAAAAAGTAAATTCCACATTACTTAGTGAATATTTAATTAATAATGAAATAGATTTTGTAACATTTAAAATAGATTTATTAAAAAAAATCACAAGAAATGATCCTTTGAAAAAAGTTGATACTATAAAAGAAATTATTAATAGTATATCTAAAATACCAGATACACTTAAAAGATCTATTTATATTAAAGAATCTAGTTTAAAATTAGAAATTGATGAAAGTATTCTTATTTCTGAATTAAATAAAATTATATTAAAAAATAATTATTCAAGTAAAAAATTTAAAATACTTGAAGAAAAAAAAGATAGTAAAAAACTTATTTCTATTGAAAACGTAATTTCATTACAAGAAAAGGAGTGTATTAGAATTTTAGTAAACTATGGTACTAGTGACAGTAATTTTAGTATTGATAGATTATCCTTTATTAAATATTTTTTAAATGAAATAGAAGATGTAAAGTTTACTAACAAACATCATTTAAGTATAATTGAATGCTTTAGAGAAAGCATTTTAAATAATAAATTACTAGATATAAATTATTTTTTAAATCATGATGATAAGAATTTAAAGAATGAAGTTATAGATTTGTTATCTTCTAAATATGAGCTTAGTGAAAATTGGATTAAAAAATATAAAATCACAACAGTTGAAGAAAAAGAAATTTTAAAAAAAGCTTCACTGAATAGTGTTTTAAGATTAAAATTTAGATTGATTCAAAAAATGATTCAAAATAACATACAACTTCTTAATAGTGATAATTTAAGTGAAAAAGAAGAAAAAGAAATAATTAGTGATCATCAAAAACTTAAAAAAATAGAAGTTGAAATAGCAAATGAACTTGGTAATGTTACTACGAAATGATGAAAAAAAAATTTGACTCCATAGATAAAGCCATAAAAAAAATTAGAAATGGTGAAGTTATAATTGTTGTAGATGATGAGTCTAGAGAAAATGAAGGTGATTTTATTTGTGCTTCTCAAAAAATTACTCCTGAAATTATAAACTTTATGTCTAAATATGGCAGGGGTTTAATTTGTTGTTCTTTAGAGGAAGAAAGATGTGATAATTTAGGATTAGATTTAATGGTTGGGAAAAATACTGATAATCATAACACATCATTTACCGTTTCAGTAGATCTTATAGGAAATGGAGTTTCAACTGGTATATCTACAAAAGATAGATCAAAAACTATTAAAGCATTAGTAGATAACAAAACTAAAACTTCTGACTTATCTAAGCCAGGTCATGTGTTTCCTCTAAAAGCAATTAATGGTGGGGTTTTAAGAAGAGCAGGTCATACCGAAGCTTCAGTTGATTTTGCAAGACTTGCTGGATTAAAACCATCAGGGGTATTAGTTGAAATTTTAAATGATGATGGAAGTATGGCAAGAGTTCCTGATTTAAAAAAAGTTGCACTCAAACATAATTTATGCTTAGTATCTATTAAAGACTTAATTTCTTACAGATTAAAAAATGAATCATTAATTAAAAAAGAAATTGAAATTAATCTTCCAACTCAATTTGGTAATTTTAAATTAGTTGCCTTTACTCAAATAAACACAGAAGATGTACACTTAGCATTAATTAAAGGTAAATGGAAAAAAAACGTACCAGTTTTAACTAGGGTTCATTCTTCTTGTGTTACAGGAGATATTTTTCATTCATTGAAATGTGATTGTGGTGATCAGCTAAATGAGTCGATGAATATGATAAATGAAGAAGGTAAAGGAGTTGTATTATATATGAATCAAGAGGGTAGAGGTATTGGTTTTATAAATAAATTAAAAGCCTATAAACTTCAAGAAAAAGGTCTTGATACTGTACAAGCAAATGAAAAATTAGGATTTAATGCTGATCAAAGAGATTATGGTATTGGTGCTCAAATTTTAAGAAATTTAAATATTACTAAAATTAAATTACTTACTAATAATCCAAGAAAAAGAATTGGTTTAATTGGTTATGGTCTAGAAATTATAGAAAATATTCCAATTGAATGTGTTCCTAATCAACATAATATAAATTATTTAAAAACAAAAAGAGATAAAATGGGGCATAAAATTTTAATTGAAAAAAAATGAGAATTTTTTTTATGATTTTATTTTTTTTTTGTTTTAAATTAAAATTATTATCACAAGATTTTCCTTCAGAAATTTGGCATAAAGGTTGGTTAGTTACTAATGAAAGGGATACTTTATCTGGTTCTATCAAATATAATTTTGAGAATCAGTTAATACAGGTAAAAGTAAATAATAAAATAAAGGCTTTTAGTAATAGAAATATTTATTATTTTGAAATTTTTGATAATACCATTGAAGATTATAGACAATTTTATTCTCTTATGTATGAGATAAATTACAATTATAGTATCCCTACATTATTTGAAGTTTTGATTGAAGGTAAGTTAACTTTATTAATTAAAGAAAAAATTGTATCGGAAACAGTTCCTAGATATTTTCCATCTTACTATTGGTATGGGAGAACATATTATGAACAATATAACAAACTTGAATATGATTTTTTCTTTATGAATTTAGATGGTTCAATATCTGAATTCAATGGTAAAAAAAATAATCTTTTTGAATTTATGAGTGATAGTATTGATGAAGTAAAAGAATACTATATTAAGAATAATTTAAAAATTAAAAAAATGAAAGATTTAGTAAAAGTAGTTGCATATTATAATAGTTTATAAAATGAAAAAACCACTAATTTTAGTAACAAATGATGATGGAATTGATTCTCTTGGGATTAGGAAATTAGTTTCCATTACAAAAAAAATAGGAAAGGTTGTTGTAGTTGCTCCTGATTCACCACAATCTGGTATGGGTCATGCAATTACAGTTGGGGATAAATTAAGATTGGTTAAATCTGATTTGTTTGATGACATAGAATCATACAAATGTAGCGGTACACCTGCTGATTGTATTAAGATTGCTAAGCATCATGTATTAAAAAATCGAAAAATTGACTTAATAGTTAGTGGAATTAATCATGGAAGTAATTCTTCAATTAGTGTTTTATATTCTGGAACGATGTCTGCTGCAATTGAAGGTGCTATTGAAAACACGCCATCTATCGGTTTTTCATTATGTGATTTTAATCCAAATGCTGATATGAATCATTTTGATGAATTTATCATAAAAATTATACAAAACTCATTAGTTAATGGAATGCCAAATTCTATTGCATTAAATGTTAATATTCCAAAAAAAAGAAAAGAGAAAATAAAAGGTATAAAAATATGTAGACAAGCTAATGCATATTGGGAAGAAAAATTTGATAAAAGACATGACCCTTATGGAAGAGAATATTATTGGATGATTGGAAATTTTGTAAATCATGATAATGTAAATGATAATGATGAATGGGCTATAAATAACAATTTTATATCAATTGTCCCTTGCAAATTTGATTTGACTTCTTATAAATCAATGAATTATTTAAATGATAAATGGGAATTTTAATTTATTGGATCAACATCTATTGATATTGTAGATTTATTATTTAATTTATTTATTATTTTAATAATATTTTTCTTTAGTTTACTTATATCATGTTTATTTAACCCTATTTTTAGAACTAAGTAAACATCTTCATTTTCTTTTATTTTTGGACCTAAAATATTCTTATTATCCAGCAACTCAAGAATTTTATTATAAAATATTTTTGCTTCATTTATAGCATTATTATTATTTAAATATTTAAAATTAATTTTAATTAATCTGGTGTAAGGAGGATAATAAAATTTTTTTCTTTCAATTAATTCATTTTTATAAAAACTGTTGAATTGATTTTTTTTTAAATAAATAAAAATATTATTATTTGGATCTATTGTTTGAATATATAGTTTGAATTTAATTTTTGCTTCGTTTATTATTAAATTGATAGTTTGAAAAGTTTTTTCCATAGATCTAAAATTTGGAAAACTAATCATTTTTTCAGTATTTAATATTCCAATTGTTTCTAAGTTCTTGATAGGTAAAATGCTTTTAATTAATTGGTTAATTAATATTATATTGGTCTTATTTTCTTTTATATCATTAATTTTTTTATTGAGGATATTTTGTTTTAAATCATTTGTTATTATATCAGTTTTTTTGTTTTTAAAAATTTTATTTAATTCATTATTCAATCCGTCTAGTTTGAATTTACTATGATTATAAATAAGAACTTGTTTATTTTTATTTAGAGATTTGCTTATATTATTTAATAATAAGTTAGAAAAACTACCATTCATTTTATTTTTTATTTTTTTTTCTAAAGTATTAACTATTGTGATATGATTATTTTTTTTTATTCTATTAGAATTATTAAATGAAACTAAAGAGAATATTCTTTTTCTTGAATTATAATATGTTTCTAATGATGGATTTGAAGATCCTAAAATAATTTTAGATTCATTAATTTTTGAAATAATTAATGCTACATCTCTTGTATTATATTTTAATTTTTTTCTATTTTCCTTGAGTATAATATTTTCTTCATTATCAATTATAATTAAGGAGAGATTTTTTATTGGATAAAAAATAGATGTTTTTGTTCCTATAATTATATTATAATTGCCGCTTAAAATACTATTATAATTTTCAATTTTATAATTATTAGATTGGTTTGGATCTAAAATTGTTATTTTATTTCCAAAAATATTTTGAAATTCTTTAATTATTCTCATTTTAAATAAAATATCTGGGATAATAAAAAGGATTCTATTTCCATTTAAGATTTCCTTAAGTATTAATTCCGTATATATTTTTTTTCTTTCTAAAAATGATGATCCTTCAAATAATATTTTATTATTTTTTTTATAATTTTTATATAATTTTTTAAAGACTAGTTTTTCTTCTTTATTAAGAATGTTTTTTTTATTTATTGTTTTTATTTTAGATAATCTTGATGTTTTTTTTTGATACTTAATTAAGTAATCATTTTTTATAAGAGTATTTAATGAGTTTTTTGAAAAATTATTATCTATTAATTTTCTTGTATTAATATTATAATTTTTTGTTTTATTATTTATTCTAATTATTTCATCAATTATTTCTTTTTGTTTCTTAAACTTTATCTTTTTTAAATACTTCTTTTTTTCTCTATTTAATTTTATGAAGTTTTCAACTTTTGGTTTATAATTTTCATGAATCTTAATTTTAAATAGAAAATTTGGAATTAATTGATATAATGTTTTACTGAAGCTTGACATATAATAATTTGATACCCATTTTAATATTTGAAATTGTTTATTTGAAATAATTGGTGTTGAATCAATAATTGAAATTATTTTTTTATATACATTTTCTTGTACATTCAAAGTGTTTTTTTTAAAAACAATACCAATTTTTTTTTTATTTTTTTTTCCGAATGGAACTTTAACTCTACATCCAATTTTAATTTTTTTATAATCATTTTGTGAACAATAGAATGTAAATTTTTTATCTAATGGTATTGGTAAAATAATATCTAAAAGATAGATTTTTTCTTCTATTTTATAATTAACGCTCATATGTAAAAATAAGATGGATAAGAATATAATAAAAAAGCAACTAAATTGTTGCTTTCATTACTTTACTTTTTCTTTTTGACTGCTTGAGATTTCTATTTCTTTTTGGTTGCTTTAGTTTCTTCTTTCTTTTTGGTTGCTTTAG
>CEVR01018613.1_pt1 | contig 10700 bp, 7 predicted proteins | sample 356541 | NCBI WGS metagenome assembly CEVR01 (sample SAMEA2623734, study PRJEB7988) | marine metagenome | isolation source: saline water (ENVO:00002010), including
AGCATTAATATCAGGAACTTATCCCATATTTCACTTTGTAAAGATGTGTTGTCGCGTTGTGCTTGAAAGAGTCGAAATGTCAGGCCGCTAAACAGTGCAGATACTTTTTCGTCCTCTACGCGTTTAAACTCATTTTCATTTTCAGGCCGGTTAACAACTAACCAACGATCACCCGAACGATATACGCCAGCTTCAGTTTGCAAATTACCACGCTGGCCAGTTTCTGCTGAAGTCCATTCAAGTTGCATATCTCCAGCGCTGGCTCTACCTGTTTCAATTATAAAGTTTCGTTGAAATCGGCTACTGCCAGCGGCTAAGAGTCTCTGAATCATGGGTACAATTACCATGCCATCCCCGAGGTTTGACCAAGTGAGCAGTGGTAGACAAGAGCAAAAATAAACCTCTCCTTGGCCAATAGTTTGGCGTGCCAAAAATGCTTGTCCGTCGTTAAAAGCTGCCAGTATTGCAGCTTCGCCAACAATCTTTTGTCGTTGCTTTACAGTGAGTTGGTTGAGAGGGAGCAGCAAACCTTCATCTGTATTAGCAAGAGGTCCTTGATCCTCGTCCCAACGTCCGATCTTGAATGGATCTTTTTCAGTAGTTTGTTTTTCTCCCCAGCCCAAACCAACAAATCGTACTGTAGTCGCTTCTCCTGTAGGAAAGAAAACTAAACGTCCTCCTTCATTGATAAACTCACGAAGTGCAATCGATGTATCGCCTTGAGGAAGAGGGGCGTGCCAAATAACTAGTGTAGAATCTCGTAGATCCGACTTTGAGAATTCATTTGGAGCCAAAATTTTGGCAGGTTTTCTTGCGGAGATGTTTACGGTTGAGGCGGCAGCTTGCCACAGAGGGCTAAGCTTACTTTCACTTATGACTAGCCCTTCCATCGAAAAATCATCATCGTATCGGTAATAGGTTATATTGTCTTGGGGATTGCCGTCAGGAGATAGTTCAAGTTTTCCCCATCCACCAGATTGTTCGTCTACTTCGATGCGATGTCGCCAACGCGTGGCTTGGCCATTGACTTTAGCTTCTATTTCGGTTGTTACCCCGTTTATTGTTTGTTTAATAGGCTCTGTGTCATTATTGATCTTCGTGCGTTTGATATCGACGGCAAGACGGACTTCACCAATTTCATTTGATTTTATTCGGGCAAGTTGAGAGACGGAAATAGAGGCGTTCATTGGTGAGTCCTGAGTGGTGGCTAGCATTCGAATGCGGACTTTTTGTTTAAGCGAATTAAAAGATTCCATGAGGGACTCCCAGCGTGAGTCATCAGGCAGCCAGTTGGTGGCTTGTAGGTCAGAGGCTATCCAGATTTCTGCTATTCCAGCTTGGTTATCGACAAGCCAGTCAAGTGCACTCTGGAGCATTGCAGGTATGTCTGCTGCGGTGTCGGAAGGTTGAGTGTCAGGTAATTCTAATATCGAGGCGGCGTTGGCGATGTTTTGAGGTTTTCGTGTAGCGCTGTCAATTAGTACTATTTGACTTTTATTTTCAAATTTTTCTGCGGCGTTCACAATCATTTCGATTGCGTATTCGCGACGTGATTTATTGGTGCCAGAGATGCGGGATTCCATACTGGCGGATCGGTCAACTAACAGCATGATAATATCGGGAGCGCCTCCAAATGCCCATCCCATCCATCCGCCTACTAGCGGACGAGAGAGGAATAGTAATAGCATTAGTACAGCAAGTATACGCATCGCAAGAATAAGCCAGTTTTTGATTTTAGAATGGCTGGTAGAGCTTTGAGTTGCAGCAAAAAGGAACTGCATTGCAGCCCATTTTCTGGGTTTGTGCCGCATGCGGTTTATGAGATGAATAATTACAGGAAGCAGGATTAGCGGAAGTCCAAAAAGTATATTCTCTTGAATGAAACTCATGGTTTAACTTTTGCTGCGTTTAGCACGTTCATTCAAGAAATCCGCTAGCACATTGTCGTAAGGTTGATCAGTGGTGACTCGACGGTAGTCGGCGTTGAATTCATGGCAGTCGGTTTCCAGTTTTTTGAGAAATTTTTTGAGCTGTAAATGGTATTCTGCACGAATAGTAGCCGGTTCAGTAACTATGGATTGTGAGCCTTCCATATCTACAAAACGTACTGGTTGGTCGAAAGTGAAATCTAATTCCAATGGGTCTAGTAAATGAAACAAAGCTAGGTCATGTTTTTGGAATCTAAGATGCTGGAGTGCATCGCGCAGTTCAGTTCCATCACAAAAGCAGTCGGACAGAATTATTACTAGCGCACGACGACGGGCCTTTTCAGCTAGTTCATGAAGCAAAGGGATAAGTTTGGTTTCTCCTTTGGGACGCGCATGATTTAGTGAGTCAAGTATTAGCTGAAGATGAGATGCATTTCTACGTGGTGGAATTTCGTTGTTATCTTTTGCATTAACATGAACTAAGCCTGCAGCATCACCTTGATTTATAACAAGATAGCTTAATGTCGCGGCAAGTCTTTTAGCGTAATCGAAGCGTACACCATGACTGCCTTTGAATCCCATCGACCCGCTGCAATCGAGTACGACGTAACATCGAAGGTTTGTTTCAGCTTCGAACTCTTTCAGGTAGTATCGGTCTGTTCGAGCAAATACGCGCCAGTCAAGCCTTCGAATATCATCACCGGGTACGTAGTTGCGGTATTCAGCAAATTCAACACTCGATCCGCGGTGTGGGCTTCGATGATGCCCAGATACCGTTCCCTCCATAGGAAACCGTGCAAGTAGAGGTTGCCCTATAAGCCTGCCGACAACGTCGGCTTCAATCAGTGGTTGCTCTTTTTCTTCAGGCACTTGCGTTGCGAATTTGATCGAGCAACTTTTCGACGATGACAGTACTGTCGGTGCCCTCGGCCTGTGCTTGGAAATTTGTTATAATTCTATGTCTTAAAACAGGGTGGGCGACAGCCTCTAAATCTTCCTGTCTTACAAGGTAGCTTCCATGTAGAACAGCGCGAGCTTTGGAACCGCGAATTAGATATTGTACTGCGCGTGGGCCGGCTCCCCAAGATACAAGTTTTTTACAAAAATCAGGTGCATCATCAGACGCAGGCCGTGTAGCTCGTACAAGGTCGACTGCCATATCATATATATGATCGGGTACAGGCACTCGTTCGACTAGTTTTTGATATTTAAGGATTTGTTCACCAGTTACTTTTGGTTCAATAGTTTGAGACTCGGCTCCAGTAGTTTCTCGAGCTATTCGCAATTCTTCATTGCGTTCGGGATATTTTACTTCAACAAAAAACATAAACCTGTCGAGTTGAGCTTCTGGAAGAGAGTAGGTGCCTTCTTGTTCAATTGGGTTTTGAGTAGCAAGTACAAAGAATGGTTTTGGAAGCGATAAAATACGGCCTGATACAGTTACGTGGTGTTCCTGCATAGCTTCAAGTAATGCAGACTGTGTTTTTGGAGGTGTGCGGTTTATTTCGTCAGCCAAAATGATATTGGCGAAGACTGGTCCTTTAACGAATTCGAATTCTCTTCGGCCTTCAGCTGTGTCCTGCAAGATATCTGTGCCAGTGATATCAGAGGGCATAAGGTCTGGAGTAAATTGGATTCGATTAAAGTCAAGTGACATCACTTTTGACAGTGAGTTAACCATCAGTGTTTTGGCTAGTCCGGGTACACCCATCAGAAGGGCATGGCCACGAGAAAGAATTGTGATTAGAAGATTTTCAACGACTTCATCTTGGCCGACGATGACTTTGGCCATCTCGGATTTCATGCTCTCGTAAGTAGAGCGCAATTCATCAATTACAACGACGTCATCATCACTCGGTGTGTTTGAGGTGTTGTTGTTCGTTTGGCTATCCAATATTGGAGCAGGATCTGGCATGTTAGAAAAGAGGGGTAGTGAACGATCTTAGGCAGCTTGGGTCAATCCTCGATTAGTAAAGTTACAGTTTATGCTGGTGTATTTTTGTCCAAGTGCAGATGAATAGAAACTACCAAGAATGAAGCCTAGGAAAATGGTCGAAAGTATTGGGGTTTTTATGTGATTTAAAATTGATTTGATCATGCTTAAGTCAAGTTTGTAGTTGGTGCAAGGTCTGCGAATTGGGCGATTTCGCTGGCCGAGTAGTTAAAGTCTGTATAAATGGTGCGCGGTCAATGTTAGGGAATCTTAATCGTATATTAATTAGTCTCCTGATTTTTTGGGTTGTTTCTGTCCAGGCTGCTCCAGAATTGCCTCTATGGGCCGCGGCAAGTTGGCGTAATGATGTCAACACAGTTAAAGCTCACATTGCAGCCGGAACTGATGTTGAGACCATTGATGATTGGACCGGTAAAACTGCCATGCACTATGCAGCTGAGTATGGCAACCTAGAGATTGCGCAACTCCTTATTGAGGCTGGAGCGAATGTTCGACATCGTGATTTTTACAAGTCTACAGCCCTGCACCACGCCGCTGTAGGAGGGTTCGTGGACATTGCCAAATTATTACTAGTTCACGGAGCTGATATAAATGCAAAAGACAAAGCAGGCGAGACTGCCATGGATGGAGTAGCATTTTTTGGGCATACGAATGTTGCTGATTTATTCAAAAGCTTTTACGGCATCATTCGTTTTGATTTAGACAATCATTTTGTAATGGAAGCTACGGCTTTGGCGCCAGGCTGGTATGGCTTTTTAAACAAGAAAATGAAGATTGAGCCTAGGCAATTTCAAATTCTATCTTCTGAGAATCTAATTGACTGGCGTGTGAGAAGGATTATGGACTTCACGTCGGATTTATTAGTTTTTAAGGAAAAAAATACCAGTAAGTATAGACAACGTTTTTATCGGTTGATGCCTTATACCCAGCCGCCACCTAAAAATATAAACCTAATTGATCTTCATTATGATTATTATGAAGCAAAACCGGTTAATGGCATTCTTGATGGGATTCCTAGTGAATGGCTGGCAAGCGAAATGATCGCTAATCCTGGTTTTGAAATAGTTGACGAGGATCAGCGAGGCAAGGTTAATTACATTTCAGGTGAGACTACATATTCTCAATTTGCTGAATATGATGAAGGCAAATGGGAGGGGGATAAGGATCACAATTTTAAGTTAGGTATTGGATGGAACCTTTCAGGCCTGCAGCTTACTTTGGTGGTTGAGGATGATCAGCATGTCCATTTTGGCAAATCTGCCGATGACGGTGACGCTGTTAAGATTTTATTCACTGATGCTGATCGCAAGAAAGTTTTAGGCGAGTTTGTTTGTGCGTTATCTTATGACGCTTTCTTGAAAGATCCAGACTGGAAGTTGGTAAATAATCTTCCTTATAATAAAAAGATGCTTTCAACCCCTGGGTTTGTTCCGCCAATTGGATATATGGAGCAAGTCAAAGGAGATGCCGAGTTTGATGTCATAATACGCCGAAACCAAAAAACGATTGACCCTGCTAACGGTAATCCTGCCACGGGTACGACTGTTTATGAGTTTTGGTTTGCGCCTGAAACAGTCGGAGTATCAAGCCTCAAAGCAAATGTGTCATTTGGTTTGGGCGTTGCGGTTATAGATAGTGATTTGGATGCTCCAGGTATTCAGGGGTGGTCGGGATGGGGGCCAGAGAGCGTGCTTTTTGAAGCTAGACCTAGTGAGGCGGCTTCAGTAATTCTTGTTGGTGATCCTGAAGATATAGAAGATGTCGTCGAATAGGCATATTTAATTGAACCATTCCTTCTTTAAGAAAAACCCATTGACTTGACGGGAGCTCGTCGATATTTTCCGACCCGATGTTATTTGTGAGACTACGACTTTTGTTGCTGGAACTGGCGCTTATGGGAAGCGTGCAGGTAGCTGAGGTTTAAGTTAGTGCTCATGTAATTTGTAAACCCCGCTGCCAAGCAAGGCGTCGGGGTTTTTTGTTAGCCCCTATATATAATCAAGATATGAAAAAGAATCGGATCATCATTTTTGATACGACACTTCGCGATGGCGAACAGTGCCCTGGTGCTTCTATGACATTGCGAGAGAAACTTGAGGTTGCACGTCAACTGGCCCGACTTAAAGTTGATGTGATTGAGGGCGGATTCCCTGTTATCAGCGAAGGAGATTTCACTGCCGTCAACACTATCGCCAAAGAAATCAAGGGACCAACTATAGCAGGTTTAGCACGTTGTGTTCCTAGGGATATTGAAGCTGCTGGCGAGGCGGTCGCTCCAGCTGGTAGTAAGGGGCGTATACATGTTTTTCTTGCTACCTCTAAATTGCATCGTGAGTTTAAGCTTGGTAAGGCGCAAAGCCAAATAATTAAACTTGCTGTAGAGGGGGTCAAAAGAGCTCGTAAGCTTACAGCAGATGTTGAGTTTTCTCCTGAAGATGGATCTAGGACTGAACCGGATTTTCTCGCGGAGGTTTGTCGAGCAGTTGTTGATGCAGGGGCTACTACAGTTAATATTCCTGATACAGTTGGGTGGGCTGTACCTGGGCAATTTGGTGAATTGATCGGGCATCTTCACGCTGCTGTGCCGGAGTTTAAAACAGGCAAGGCTATTATCAGCGTTCACTGTCACAATGATCTTGGTATGGCTGTTGCTAACTCCTTAGCTGCCGTTGAGAATGGAGCACGCCAAATCGAGTGCACAATTAATGGCATTGGGGAGCGAGCTGGTAATGCTGCGCTTGAGGAATTAGTAATGGCTTTAAAAACTCGGGAGGATTACTACCAGAATCTTAAGTGTGGAATTAAAACCAATGAGATCGTGAAATCTTCTCGTCTGGTTTCACGTATGAGTAGTTTTGTGGTGCAGCGAAATAAAGCCATTGTTGGAGAGAATGCTTTTGCTCACTCAAGTGGGATTCATCAGGATGGAATTATAAAAAAGCGTGAAACGTATGAGATTATGGATCCTCAGGACGTTGGGTGGGGTCAGACAGAGCTGCCATTGACAAAGCACAGCGGGCGAGCTGCGATGGCTCTGCGGCTTAAACACCTCGGGTTTAAGCTTACCGATGATGAAATCATTAATGTATTTAGTCGTTTTAAAGAAATCGGTGATAAAAAGAAGTTTGTTTATGATGATGATCTTGGTGCGCTGGTTGATGGCCAGATGACTAAAGTGCCAGAGACTTGGCTGATGGAGTATGTTAACGTTACTAGTGGCAATCAGACCGTTCCGACAGCTACTGTTCGCCTGCGTAAACCAGCCTCTGGTCGGTCTAAGAAAGATCTAGTTCTGGAAGATGCGGGTGTGGGTGATGGTCCGGTTGACGCCGCTCTTAAGGCAATTGATCGTCTTACTGAGACTAAGGGCAGCTTGAAGGATTATGCCTTAAGAGGGGTGTCTCAAGGCAAGGATGCTTTAGGTGAAGTTAGCCTTAAGGTGGATTTTGGAGATGGTGAGCTTATAACAGGAAAGGGTGCTAGTACCGATGTAATTGAAGCCAGTGCAAAGGCGTATCTCAATGCTGTTAATCGACATTTAAGCAATAGCCGGCGCAAAAAGGCTGCAAAGAAAAAGACTAAAAGTTAGCCTTGATTGTTTAGTTTTATTTTGATTTTGAAGTTATCCGTATGGATCGAAGCTTTGTAGGTTCCATTCTTCCACAAGATCATCTCCAATTTCGTTAAGAAAGCGGGATGGTTGTTGAAATGTTTCGCCTCCGGACCCGTGCATGAAACGCATCAGTGGATAACTGAGATACAATTCTGTTTTTGCTCGGGTGACAGCTACGTAAAACAATCGTCTTTCCTCCTCTTCACCTTCGGGGCTTTCGATAGATCTATTTGATGGGAAAAGTCCATCACAGAGCATCATTACGAATACCACCTCGAACTCTAGTCCTTTGGCTTGATGAATAGTAGAAAGTCGAATTTGTTCGGGGTCTGATTGTTTATTTCTTTGCGACTCGGTATCCAAATTACTAAGAAGAGCTAGTTCGCTAAGAAATTCTTCTGGTGTTTCATATTGATCTGCGAAGCCTGCAACTTGTTCGAGATCTTCTAGCCGTGAATAGTAATTCGGAAACTTATTTTGCAAATAATCTTCGTATCCTGCTGCCACGACTAAGCGGATTAGATGTCCTGGACCTTTGTTTTTCTCTTCCTCTAGTTGAGATATGGTTTCTGCAAATTGTTCCCAGCCTAACACGGATTTTTTTGGAGCTAACCCGGCAGTATCTCGGATTGCTTTAGCAATACTAGGCTGATTGGTAATCGCATCATTTATTTTGGCATTGAAAGATTTCCAAAGTTTTTCTGCAGACTTAGATCCGATTCCCGGAAGCATCAACACAATTCGCTTAAATGCTATTTCGTCTTGGTGATTGGAAATCAGTTTGAGATATGCAGCTACATCCTTGATGTGAGCTTGTTCAAAAAAACGGATGCCACTAGTTATCGTGAATGGGATATTACGTCGGGTAAACTCAAGTTGCAGTTCAAGTGCGTGAAAGTGAGACCTATATAAGATAACCATGTTCTCTAAATCAATACCCTCATCTCGAAGCTCAAGTGCACGCTGGGCAATGAATTCAGCCTGTTGATTGGCATCATTACAGGATACTAGTGCCGGTTTCATTCCGTTTTTTCTTACCGGTGTAAGTTTCTTTTCAAACTGATTAGTATTGCCTGCTATGACAGCGTTTGCGCAATTGAGAATTTCTGGAGTGCTGCGGTAGTTTGTCTCGATCTTGAAAACTTGCGTATCTTTGTGGCGCTCAGGGAATTCGAGTACATTACGAAAGTTTGCGCCACGCCATGAGTAGATACTTTGTGAATCGTCACCAACTGCCATAATATTATGGTGTCGATCTCCAAGTAAATCGATCAGTTCACACTGCACGTGATTTGTGTCTTGATATTCATCTACAAGAATAAATTGAAATTTAGACTGAAAATATTCTCGAGCTTCGGCACTTTCTTTTAGCAGTCTTAGCCATTGGTTGAGTAGATCGTCAAAGTCCATTACTCCATTCGATTGTTTGCGTTTAGAGTAAGCAGCGTGTACTTTTGCAATATCTTCGGACAAACTTTCAAAATAGAAATATCGATCATTCATTACTTTCTCTAGATCTAGTCCTGTATTAATTGACATTGAACGAATATCACACAGCAGATCTGGCTTAGGAAAACGTACTGTTTTGCTGTCTATTCCAGCGTCATTGATAGCAAGGCTCATAAGGTCTTTTGCATCCTCGCGGTCCATTATGGTGAATGTTTGTGGATAGCCAATTAACTCCGCATTACTTCGCAAAATACGATGCCCTACTGAATGGAAAGTGCCTCCCCAAAGCCCTGATGTGTCGCCTCCAATTAGGTCTTGTACGCGCTCCATCATTTCTTTTGCCGCTTTGTTGGTAAATGTTAAAAGAAGAATGCGATCAATTGGGATGCCTTGCTCAAGTAAATATGCCACACGATAAGTTAGAGTTCGGGTCTTTCCTGCTCCCGCCCCAGCCAAGACCAAAGCCGGCCCGGGCGTGGCCGTTACGGCAGCGAGTTGCTGAGCATTTAGTTCTGTCTCGTAATCAATGTTAAGATCGATTGGTGAACGGAACGACTTAATGGTGTACTCTTTGGTCACTTTCAGATTCAAAGTTCAAGTATTTTGCCAAGCTATATAAAATTGAATTGCTTGGACCGACAATAAATTATGGAATCAAGTTTGTGAATGGTAACCATGGGAGATTTCGAATGATGCCGTAAACTATCATTAACCCTATAACTGAGAAAACCAGTTTCAAATTTCCAAACAGAGAGTAAAATTTCTTTGTTTGTTTAATCGTCATAATATATCGAATGTAATCTATTAAAGAGAGGATAATTAGCGCAATTAATCCAGGGTTTAGACGTAGTGCTTCCAATACATTTCCATGTGTTAGATTAAACAGGGCGCGAGTTGACCCGCAGCCAGGGCAGGAATATCCGGTTGCTGTATGAAATGTGCATTTTGGGAAAAAGGAATAATCACTTGGATTTAGAAAAAAAAGTGTTGTGGCTCCTCCAATTACAATCAATGGAATACCAAAAGAAATAATAGAGCGTGTAGATAGCATTAATTCTTTGAAGTAAAATCAGTGTGAAAAATATCAACTTTTTAGCAATAAGACTAACATCAAGACGAATATGACACTAAATAAAGCGCCTCCTATTATACCAATCCATGCATGAATTTTGCCCTTGGCTGCCGGGTTGGCCTTGGCTTTTTTAAGTCCAATGATGCCAAGGACTAAAGCGGGCAAAGCAAGTAAGAAGCCAGCTGGAGGGCACAATAGCCCTAACCCACTGAAGACCGCAAGGTAGTACCCTGTTAACGCAGGAACGTTCTTATAGGGAATTACCGAAGAGACACCACCATCGCCTTTTTGAGTTGTGGATTGCTCTCGAGCAAAGATATTGGCAAATTCTGGTAAGGTGCTTAATTGAACCCAGTTCCCATTACCATCGACTTCTATTAAAGTCTCTGATGAACAACGTTTTTGGTCGATCCATATTTGAATCTCAGTGCTATTAACTGGTCCAAATTCTTCCCCATTTTCGCTTTTGATTTTGTATAGGTTACTCACAGTTATTTATTTTTATGTTTGTTCTAAATTCATCTAAACACTTCAAATTCGTCTGTGAAAACTAAAGAGAGAATACCAAAAGTCATATTAATAATATGAAATTTTATAGAAAAAATTAATCGCCTGTCAAATCATGTAATTTACTTATAGCAGTACCATCTTCAATTACTGAGGCAGCCATGTCCCAGCCTTCCA
>CEVR01172833.1_pt1 | contig 10697 bp, 6 predicted proteins | sample 356541 | NCBI WGS metagenome assembly CEVR01 (sample SAMEA2623734, study PRJEB7988) | marine metagenome | isolation source: saline water (ENVO:00002010), including
TATTATGTGTCGAGAGTATTTTCTTGCAAAGTGGGTTGCACTTTGGAGGAAAAGAACGAGTTATGCATCACTCGGGAGGGACGGGCCAAACGGGGTTCTCTGGATCTTCCGTATTCGCGGGAAGATCACGGAGGGCTTGGCGGTAATCGAACCAGGCCTGTTGTACAGCTAGGTTCGAGTGAGGATAATCTAGAGTAGCATACCTATCTGTTTGTTCGAGGAGGGTGTTCCGCTTGGCGCGAAGGGTGGTCATAATTAAATCATTTGATTGATTTTGTGACATAAGTATCAAAGTTTCTTTGGGAATTGGTTTAAGTGTATACAATTGTTGTATTTTGTAGTACACCGTTTTATTATCCTCATCCATCAGGTCGTATTCAGTCTGCGTCTTTTCCTGACTGTAAACAACGTCACCCGTAGATGTGATCATTTCACCACCTACATGTGTGTACAAGTCACTTGAACCGGGTACACGTGTATTTTCATTCATAATGTATTTATTTTTTTCAGAATCACTTAAATTTTCGTATTCGGTTTTAGTTATATGTTTGTAAATTATACTTTCATAACATTTATCAGAAGTGGATGCGCTTATATCACACCAATATACTATACCACCCCGAAGATTAAGTATGGCAGAGTGTAGTTCGTCCATATATATATCTTTTCATTTTTATTATGAGGAAAATTGCGGGTCATCAAGGCATACACACGCTGCAGAAATGTAATTCCACTCATTATTATAATTTCTTGTTGTCGTTGGACTCGTAGTGTGAGATAGTATTACATAGTCGCCCTCATTAGCGTGTATAAAAACTATACTCGCGTGATGCATATCAGAATTTCCGCCAGATCCTCCCATTGCAATATCATAGATAGTTCCGCGATTCTGTTTGCTATAAATTGTACCCGCAGAATTATACCGGTTATATTGATGTTCGTCCCTGACCGCATATGCTCCACCTGAGTACCAACAATGGGTTCTTAATTGAATTATATACATACCCGCAACCGGGAAAACTAAACCACCCCCCGTTCGCTTCATATTTTGACCCTGTGTATACAGAACGTCGTTGATATTTTGGTCGACAGTTGATTGTTGAACGTAATTCGCGTTATTAACTCGACCAAAAATGGCTGGTAAGCCAGTTGATAGTAAACCATTGAAAAACGCACCACCCTTCACATCCAAAGCCGCCCGAGGCTCCGAAGTTCCAATCCCGAGCCGTCCGGCTTTAAGGGTCATGCCCAAGTCCCCGTGCCCGAAATATTCTTTCTGGTATGCATATAGTTGATATATCTCATCGGTGGTCAGGGCTCGGTTGAATAGGCGGAAGTTTGCGACGGAGCCTGTCATTGGTCCTCCCGATAAATTGGTAGGATATATACCAATCGATAAACGAGAAGTGTTATCTATGATACTAAGTGGCGTTGAACTTTGTGGTAAGTGAACCTGTGTGCCGTCGATGTATATTTTTCTCGTAGTTCCGTCATATGTCCATACACCGGCGTACCATCTATTCGCTTCGATCAGTTTTTCGGCGGTTACTGTAGAATTGGCCCAAAAATCAAAATTAATACTCCCCGTGGTATTGAAATACGCGTGTGGCGTCGAATTATTAGTTGGGTTGGAACCACTCGTTCCATTGGTAGTTCCAGTGAATCCCCATAGTAAACCACCGAGAGTTGTGAACTTAAACCAACACGCCACAGAAAAGGACTGATTTCCAGTCCCCGTTGTTACGGTCGACGTTATGTAATCACCGGTCCCATCAAACGTGAAAGCCTCGTCGGTGACCGATGTATTCCCACCGACTGTGCCATTGTTAGCAGTTCCTACCGGCTTTAGGTCGTTCACCGTAGTAGACCCATTCTCCAATCCCTTCGCGTCATAGTAGACCTCCAACCAATCCGTGTTGGGAACGTTAGGGACAGACTTGACCACCACACCCGTCCCGTGAGCGTCGGGGTCGTATTCGGGGAGGCCTAGAAATTCTATTTCACCCGAAGATGCGTATCCAGGTCCGTTGGCTGTTGAATAGTTAGTATTACCGTTGATAGCCGTCCATACAACTCTAAAATAATCGTAATATTCTGATGGATTTTCTATATTAAAGTCTCGAAGTACGAGATCTTCCCAACCGTCTATTACGTCGGACCAATTTTTTAAAACTGTCCAATTACCAGTTGCTCCCACGCGACCAAGAATATATCCACTACGCGGTGAACGATGTCTTCCCAAATTTGCTAAGGTAGAATGGGTCATAGGTGCGATTCGACATGTGTGTAATTGTATTTTATTGGGTATTTTTAATTCAACCCACTCCCCGTATATAGTGTTGCCACTCACTAACGAAATAGCATACGGAGCCGTCGTAGATCCTTCCCAATCACCGGACAAATTATTAAATTGTGAGGGGGTGCTTTGCCATGCACTATCATTAAGTATTCCATTAAAATTATTCCAAGGACCGTATGTTTGATTACTCGCCTGATCTTCCCACGAGGATGCATTCGTTACGTATCCACTCGTCCCCGATTCGTCGTTTTGGGTCATCGCCACCCTCGGATACTTGATGAGCTTCTTTGAGCGGGGAAACTCCGTGACGACGTTGGATTTAAGTTTAATAGAAGCTGTATTTGCTGTGTGGAGCATGTTTACGTTTGAGACTATGTTCAGGTCTGAAACGTTCCCACTCACAGCGAGTTCTCCACCCACCTCCACATTCCCCGTAGTCACGATCCCCGTCGTCGCATTTTGAAACTCAACAGTTAAAGGTGTCGTATTTCCAGTGGCGGTCACACTTTCGAGATCATGACGCGCGACCACGTTTACGGTACCCATAGTTAATACACCGCCAACGGCGATATTACTAGAGACGTAGGCGTTTCCGGTGATGTATAAATTGGAACTGGGATGATCCGTACCTGTGACTCCGATTCCTAGACTCGTAGATGTCGTGTCGAACATAATATTCGAAGTTCCACCGACGAACGTTGCCCTATTCGTGCCCTGAAACTTAAGATGACCGCTCGTGGACATATCTATTATGTGTCGAGAGTATTTTCTTGCAAAGTGGGTTGCACTTTGGAAGAAATGTTTATTGGGGAGGGGTAGGCCAAGTAGGGTTCTTCGGATCTTCAGTTACCGAGGGAAGATCGCGAAGGGCTTGGCGGTATGTACGCCATTCCTGCACCTTTTCGGGAGAAAGGGGAGAATCGCTGCCCACAGTCCAATCCGTTTCGTTTAGTTTATATCTTCTTTGTAAGCGCAATTCTTCAAATGGAATTACACGGGTTTTTAAATCATCGTACTTCGCTTTAAACACTTCCAGTGACGGTTTTTCTATATTATCATAGATTTCAAGAGATTCGTACGTCCAATCATGTTTAACACCTGGAAGCGGTCCCATAATTTCTTCGAGAGCACGTAAAGCTAATATAGAATCGTCAATCTCCATTATGATATTACTAATATAAAATTATGCCACCATTGTCTCATAAACTTCTATGAAACTGCGCCCGGTCCATATGTTTATACCCGTAGCCCCCTGGTTTCCTGTTCCAGCTCCTGCGTATGTTTGAACAGTAAACGTAAGATTTTGATTCGCACCAGTACCGTTAAAGACTCCTTCAGTAACATCGATGCGTACGTGTCTCTGATATTCGTGGAAGGAGTTATCGACGCGGCTCCATCCTCTAACAGAATCTCCATTTGACACCGAACCGTTATTCTGTGTCACTTTAAAACGCGCGTACGTTTCTCTATAAGAAACATTATTAGTACCACCTAACGCCTGTCCAACGGCGATGAAACCTGTTGCGTATATCCTCGAACTAGCGTGTTTTCTTGTATAATTTACCGTCCATCTATCTACCCAACTTGAATGACTACCACTCGAATGTGAAGAAGAGGTAGTAGTGAAACGTTGATAGCCTATGAGTACACGTTTTGCGTTGAAACCCTGTATTTGAAGAGTTCCATTTGCATTAATAATACCACCTTGAGAAATGATCAACTTGTCGTCCTGAAGCGACAGGTCGGCCCACGTACCAAAATCTCCTCGATGACCTCCAATATGAGGCCTCCCCTCTTTTGACCCAAACACGAGAGTATTATATGAAGAAGTGTCTCCACCGATTCTCGCCATTACATGGTGACTAGTGGTGGGTAGATTTTGGTGTACATGAAATCTTTGTGTGGCTTTTGTAATCCCGATTCCTACGTTACCGGAACGATCAATACTCAATTGACTATTAGATACGGATGCGTTAACGTCGTCTTGCGAATCTGGACCAACGCAAAAATGTAAGGAATTTCTTCCGTATTGCTCAAGTCCGCCGTTAGCTGCAAGTGGGGACGATATGATTGCACACTTTGCTTGTGTAAGGGAACCATTATAATCTTTACCACCTATGTAAAGAGCTCTATCTGTGGTATTATGACTATCAGTTGAAGTAACTGATTGCGGAAACGCAACATCTCCACCGACAACCAATGTTTTTGACGGACGTACCGTCCCCACCCCAATTTTAGAACTCGCTGTATCCACAAAGAGGTTCGCTGTACCCACTTCCACATTCCCACTTGCCACTAAAGACGTATCTGCATTTTGAAACTCAACCGTTACGGGTGTTGTATTCCCCGTAGCAGTGATTGCTTCGAGAGAATGTTGCGATTCAACATTTACCGTTCCCATGATGAGTGTTCCACCGAGTTCGAGGTTCGTGCTGACGTACGAATTTCCTAAAACATGGAGATTCGCGTCTGGGGAATCGATACCCACACCGATCTTTCCTGTGACTGTATCGACCACGGCGTTCGAGGTGTTGCCGACCCCCTTAAACGTAATCTTGTCTACGTCCGTGAAGACGAGTTGTCCGTTGGTAGACATATCTATTATGTGTCGAGGTTTTTTTAAACTGGGGAAACCCGAAGGGTTTCGTTTGATACGGGAGCACTTGGAACTCTTTTTTCTTGCAAAGTGGGAAACAGTCCACTTTGGAGGAAATATATTTATTAAGCAATGGCACGTATTGTTAAATGGGGTTTCTTGATACTATCAGTACCCGTTCCATCCGTCCATTCGTTAACATGTAGTAAAACCTTATACCCTTCGCCATCATCTCCTCCAGTATGATTATAATTTCTAAACGTACATTCCAGTTCTTTAGGGCCGGTCCATGATTTAAATTTTCCATTACTCGCATCATCTGTTGAAGCGTTACAATCTATCGTATATTCGACAGATATAGGCCAAGTTGCGTGATGATGACCATTACCGCCGGTGTCGGTGGAATAATTTGAAGCGACAGTGGATTTTGAAGGTGTCACTAACACATTGTCGATTTGAAATTGAAAATGTGATATACCCGAATTTCTATAGGCATCCCAATGGAACCAAAAACGATAATACACTCTTTTTGTACCGGGTGGAGGGGTATAATTTAGCGTGCTTCCCGTTATTACCTGATGACTTGTAGTACCAGCTTGATAGGCTGTTATATTTGCCATCGTATACGAACCAGACTGAACCATAACAGTTGAACCGTCGCAAATTGCATTTAATTCTTCTATGATTTCACCTGGGTTATATTCTCTCGCAATTCGACCTCTCACGTCCAAAGCCGCCCGAGGCTCCGACGTCCCAATCCCAAGCCGCCCAGCCTTGAGGGTCATATTGTTCGTACTATGCCCGAAGTACTCTTTCTGGTAGGCATATAGTTGGTAAATTTCGTCGGAAGTGATGACCCTATTGAAGAGGCGGAAATTAGCAATTTTACCATCCCAAGGAGACTGACCTCTTACACCGGTACCGGTGTACCAATCACCTATAACGATAGTATCACTCGCACTCCAATTAAAATCGCTGTTTACACTAGTATTTTGAACTCCAGTTAATTCTGCACCGTTTAACCATATACGAATATTATCAGCTCCGTCGCCGGGATACACTACCACTACATGATTCCACTTACCCTCTAAAAAAGTTGTTCCTGGAAAGTTTCTTCCACCACTACCACTATGCCAAAAACGCAACGAAGAGTTTGGTTGTGTCACGGGACTCCACCAAGAAAGACCGGCGCGTAGATTATTAGCATATCCAATACCATATATACCGTTTTCGGTAGTCATATCAGTTTGGGGTCTATCGGACCAGAACCAAAGAGATACCGAATGTACTTGATCCCCTGTAAATCCTATTGGCGCAGTTATAATATAATCATTCGTTCCATCTAGCACAAACGCTCCGTCGGATACGGTTACACCTCCATAAGCCGTTCCGTTATTGGTCGTACCACCCAAACCCGTTATAGCACCCGCAGTTGTTGAAATAGCCTCATCCGCGAGGTCCTTCGCATCATAGTAGACCTCCAACCAATCTGTATTGGGCACGTTGGGTATCGACTTGACCACCACGTCCACCCCGTCAGCATCGGGATCGTATTCGGGGACGCCGAAAAGTTGCCATTCACCAATGTTGACTGCAACAGTACCATTATAAGGTTCAACTTTTGTAATTTGTAATCTGTATTCATCATACGCAATTGTTTGATTAATGTGTATAGTATTGGTAACAACAGAGCCCGTGTTCAAATCCGAAAAATCATGTAGTCTAAACCATGTTGAGTCGGTCTTATTTTTAGCCCAAAGTATACCAGAGTCTGCATTACGTAAGGTAGATGCTTCTCTATGTATTATAGTGAAATGATCTAATACGATCTTGTCCGGGAGTTGAATATTAATCCACGAACCTTTTATATTTTGGAATATGTCGGGGCTCGACGCGTTTTCCGCGGTTCCGTCAGAATTGTATGTGTCCCTCCCGGATAACCACCCAAGATTATTGAACGTATTATCGACTGCATAGGTGGCGGCATACGTCAGTGAGGGGCTATCCCATTCGGTGGATACCTGGATATTGTAGTCATTTTGAGTATATCCCGCGCCTAAACCAGACTGACCACTCGTCATCGCCACCCTCGGATACTTAATAATCTTTTTCGACCGACTGAACTCGGTCGTCACGTTAGAGTTGAGCTTAATCGAAGCGACGTTCGCGTCGTGGTTGCACTCAAAATGTAAATTAGACGTATGGCTCGTGTTTCCAGTCCCAATTTCTATGCTCATACTCTGCGTGTCGACGACGATATTCGAGGTCGCCCCGCGGTAGATGGCTTGGTTCATCCCCTGATAATCGAGTATACCGTTCTCGGCCATTTCTATTATGAAGGGAGGTTTTTTTAAATGAAAAAGATTAGATTAACCGCTATATTGTAAACCGGCACCGCCCACTTGGTACTTAAACCTGAAGTATTCCTGTAAGAATTTAACCTGTGCCTGGCTAATGACACCGTTATTACGTTTAAAAACAATCATCTCTGCGTAAAAATATTTACCTGCATTGTGACGATCGAACGAGTGTCTATTACCCCACGTAATAGCATCCGCTAAGTTTCCACCCGGATCGGGGGTTTCGTTCGCTATGTTTACATCCAAATTACCCCTCGTGAGTGTAGCCATACTGATATGATTGGAAATACCTCTACCACGTGTTGCACTTCCGCGCGCAGAAGGAAATGCGTTACGCGTTTTCGCGAGTACACAGTGTACGGCTCGCGTGGTATCAGTTGAACCCGTTCCTAATATTCCACCCGCGGTTCGGGTATTGCCGTCATTTTTCCCATATCCATAAGCATTATACACCATCAACTCACCACCGTCTAAATTTGTGGTCCACGTGTCCCATGTAATAGCAGCGCGATTGGCAGATGTATACGAATCGTGGTAATACCCCCAAAGGTTACCACTAATAATAACTTCACTCGGCGAAGTACACGCGACATGGAACACGGTTGAACTATCTCCTATCTTTTCGGTGGTTCCACCCCCTATAGCCGTATGTGTTCTACTAATCATACGACCAGCAGAATTAGTTCCCGTCCAAAATCTTCGGCCGTTTATGTACCTTGTCACGCAGTTCGAAGCGGTTAAGTAGTTGTCCACCCAGTTTCCACTCTTATTATGTACATAACTAATCGTATCCCCTTCGTCGATACCTCCTTCGAGATAATCAACGTCATCCATATCCCACCAATAATGGGGTCCCCAACTCCTAATGGTATCTTCCATGAACGGTAAATTACGTATCATACCGGCGTAGTATAAGTCTGCGCGCACGTCGAGATCGTGTGTGAGCGTCATCGTACCGTCGGTAATCGTAGATTGTTCACGTTCGCGTGTACCGAAAATGTTCCACTGATCAACGCCCGCATACCCGTCACCACCTCCACTTCTCGCCTCTATGATGAGTCGAAAATATTTAAAGTATTGAGTAGGGGCGCTAGTGGGTGTATAGGTTGTAAATTCGGTGGCGCTACTTCTCGTCACCCCCGAAAAATTGTGTAATGCTGTCCACGCCCCCGTGGTATCGTTACTTCCCGCGATACACCCCGTACCAGGGTGGCGACCTACTTCACGGGCACCCTGAATAGTGGAATAACTATATTTAACTTTATACGGGAACTCGATTTGAAGCCATTGACCGTATCTGTTTGTGCCCCCGACATTTGTGGTCGTCGCTGCCGTACTCGTTCCACCTGTCCATGCTCCATTTGCGGTAGAATAACTACCTGGATCAGCCTGTGACCAATGAAATATTAAAGAGAGAGCAGTTGTCGTTCTATCAAACGCTTTATACGGTGGAAATTGGGGATACGTCGAACTTGCACTGGTTTTAAACATTCCATGTCCAACAACATACGAATCATAATTAGATAAAGCTCCGGGTGGAAATTGTTCTACACTGTTCGCATCATCCAAAACATTAACTGGACCGACGAAGTTTCCACCCACCTCCACATTCCCCGACGCCACAAGACTCGTCGTAGGATTCGTAAACTCTACGGTATGCGTGGTCACGTTCCCCATATCGGTCACGGCTTGTAAGTTGTGACGGGCCGCCACGTTGACGACACCCATGGTCATCACACCCCCGATCGCGAGATTCGATGAAACGTAGGCGTTTCCGGTGATGTATAAGTTTGAGCTGGGGTTATTCGAACCTGTAACCCCGATTCCTAGACTGGTCGTTCGTGTATCGAATACGACATTCGACGTATCGCCACGGAAAAGGACCCGTTTCGTGCCCTGATACTCGAGTATACCGTCCGTGGACATATCTACTATTTGGTGAGAGTATTTTTAGCCACAATGATACGTACATCCAACGAATGCTGCAATGTGAACAGCGTTCGCCTCGTCCGTGATATTTCCGTCGGCGTCGAGGTACCTAATTTTGTATGCTTTTTCGGTTTCATCTGTATCTTCCCATTGAAACTCGTTATGTTCATCTAAAACGTTGACCATATCCTCTCTCTGTTCATACACGAAGGACGCCTTCTCGGGGTCTTCTTTTAAAACTTCCATCTGGTCAATTCTATAGTGAACACTTTCGATGATTTTACGTCTCGAATCGGGTAAAGTATTGTACTCTTCTTCCTTTATTTTAACGTCGCCATACCGAATCCAATAGTCAACCATTTTGGGTTCTTTCTTAATTACTCGTTTCACTTGGGTAGGGGGGTTGAAATCGCAATCCATGAGTATCTTCGCCACGGTATAGTTATGTAAAATGTCGTCGTCTTGTTTCATACCGTATCCAGCTACACTCGATGTCGTGATGTAGTCACCGGATTCTAAGGCGCCGTTGATGTTAGTTACCCATATAGCTCCTTCGCCCACCGAGTTCACAAATACACGGGTATCACCTTTCTCTTTACGTATTAAAGAACCGAAATTACCATACACTTCTTTTCTCGATTCGGGATCTTCGGTGGTCGATAGAACACCGAAACATTTTTTGTCATTCGCTTTCGTAGCCAAAGATACGAGAGGTAAAGATTCATTTATCGTTATTGCTTCATTACCATATACCACACCTCCGCTCATCTTTACGAATTCATTTTGATCCGCGACGACGATTAAACCTTCCTTGGTATCGAGTTGACTGGTTGGTGTGTCCTTGACGAAGGTTCTGTGCTGACCGGTGAAGTTCATCTGATTACTATTCTGATCAAGAATCCAACCGTTCACCGAGTAGCTCCCATTTCTTACAGCGCCAAAATACAGATCGTTATCACTCGCTGAATAAGCTTGATTTTGCGGACCTATCCACCAACCATGACTTTGAGATGTATTACCACCATAGGTTCCTTGTATGAATAAGTTTTTTCTCATGTCACCGTTAGCGCCAGCATCTTTTCCATCAACACCTACATGTAAACATCCTCCGACAGATACTGTTTCGGAGTCTTGATCGGTTGTAAATTTAAAGGAATTACCAAGTCCGTATGAGTCGGCATCGGTGTGATAGTAACGAAGGTATCCATTTTGATTGGCGTTAGCACCCGATATGGTCGAGAATCGTATTCCAACCCCACCACTGCCTGTAGTTTTCTGTAAATAGAGAAGATCTGTATCACCCCTGTATATATGTAATACCTTTTCAGGAGACGATGTACCGAGCCCGACCCGACCATTATACGGTATGAAATTGAGTCCATCGCCCTTAGCTATCCAATTGGTTACAGCAGAATAAAACGCGAGATAGTTGCCGGCATCTGCCCCGGTTCCGTCGTATTCCATTATGCATATATCGCTCGAATCTTCACCTAAAATTATCCCCGCTCGGTTA
>CEVR01031570.1_pt1 | contig 10657 bp, 10 predicted proteins | sample 356541 | NCBI WGS metagenome assembly CEVR01 (sample SAMEA2623734, study PRJEB7988) | marine metagenome | isolation source: saline water (ENVO:00002010), including
TCCTTTTTGGCTTTAACTTCTTCAGGACCTGCATATATAGCTTTAGTTGTTGAAGCAATGGCTGATGGAGCTGTTGCCGCAGGATTACCACGACACTTATCCAATCAATTAGCTCATAAAACCCTTTCAGGTACTGCATCTCTACTAAGAGAAAAGAGTTTGCACCCTGCTGAACTAAAAGATATGGTTGCCTCTCCTGCAGGTACTACGATTAGTGCTCTTCGACACCTTGAACTTGCTGGCTTGAGATCCGCCTTAATTGAAGCAGTTGTTTTGGCAGCGCAGAAGAGTCGTCAATTGGCTGAGGAAGTTTCGATCTAGATGATCTAAGTACGTTTGCATATAGATTTTCAAGTGAGTCAATATTTTGTTGAAGTGTATATTTTTCTTCTACTCTTAAGCGTGCACGTCTACCTAGTTCGTGGGTAAGTACTGGCTGATCGTGCAAAACAGGTAAAAGAGTCCTTAATTGAGACGTTACACCCTCAGTGTTAAGTATGATTCCTGCTCCATTTTCAAGCACTTCTCCATCTGCTCCAGCATCTGTCGCGACACATGCTGTTCCTGTTGCCATAGCTTCCAACAAGGCAATAGATAATCCTTCTACAAGACTTGGAAGTAAAAAGACCTCAGCGATTTGAAGAAGAGCGACTCTTTTATTTTGATCAGCTTCGTATCCCCACCAAAACACATTATCTTCTTTGTTGAAAATTGAATGATTTTCGAGTGTTGGCCTTAGTGGACCATCTCCCACTATTACTAATCGACATCCTTTTGGCTGGACAAATCTCCATGCACGTAGTAAAGCTTCAACATTTTTTTCAGAAGCTATTCTGCCCATATAGATAAATATTCTCTCAGAACCAAGCTTTTTCCTTATTTCGAAATGAAGTTCATTTTGTGAATTATTTGGTTTAAGCGTGTTCCATTTCTTTATGTCAATTCCATTAGGTATTACTTCTAGTCTGCTCTCTTTTACTCCTAGTTTTGCGAGAACCTCTGCTTGTAAATCTGAAAAAACAATTACTTTGTCATACTTAGCTAATGATGGAGCATAAAGTTGGTAGGTAAGTTGCTGTGTATTGGCAGTAAGATTTCTGAGCTTTGAATCGAAAGCTGGGTGAAAAGTTGCTATCAAAGGTAAATTAAGTTGATGACAAAGCTCAGGTAGTCGAAAATCCAATGGAGAAAGCGTAAGACTTGCATGAACTAAATCAGGTTTCAGTCTTGAGAGCGATTCTCTAAGCTCTCTTTGCGCATTTAGAGAAGGAATTGTGTAAACCTGAGATTTAATTAAATAAGGAAGACTTACATCAGGATCATTGGCTAGCAAGGAGGTTTTATTATTCCCATCTCTCATCGGGTTGTCAAAGTGAATAAAACTTGTTTGATATCCTCTTTCTCTAAGTTCTTCAGTCGTGGTAAGTCCGTAACAGACATTCCCGCAAAAAGGTGTTTTTTTGCCTAGCCAGGCGATATGGGTCAAACTCTAAAAAACCGGTATTTCAAACTAGCAGCTATCGTTTATTTCTTCTCAAACTATTGTTAATAGTTAAATAATTTATAAAATAAAAATTTTTAAATAATAATTTTTTCAAATATATTATTTTCCTACTAAGTATTTAGATCATTACTAATGATTACCTCTCTCATCATTTGAAGAGATGTAATTCTTCTTTGTAAGTGAGTTTCAATCCAGGTTTCAACAATTTTCAGTAGTTTTAACCAGACTTGTTTAGGACCTAATAATTTTCCATTACTGTGAAAAGGTACTTTTTCTAGTAATAGTCTTTGAAGTAAAGCAAGTTCAGATGGATTCAACTCAGCGCTTGCATTAGGTATTGTTCCAATTGCAAAACCTTCTTCAGGAATAAAACTACACTTCCAGCTCCATTCTCCAATTGGGGGTATCAGCTTGGAGCCAGAATGACAACAGTTTTGAAGTGGTAAACAATATCCTCCTAGAGCTAATAAATGAATACACGATTGAACGCTTATTGCTAGCGCTTCTAAGGAATCAAATTCTGTTTTATGTAATTCATTTAGTCTATTTAGATGCATTAAAACTAGTTTAAGTAAATCTTTTTGCGGGTCTTCATTCCCAACCATAATCAGAATCAGCTCTGAAATCGCTTGTGCTGCTGAAAGTGTTTCGATGTTTTTTCCTAGATTCCCATAACTCTTAATAATCTTTATTTGTGTAACTTTCTTAAGATCTTTTTTCCCAACTATGTGTAAATCTAAAAGATTAAAAGGTGATGTTGCTCCCAGTCTGCTTTTTGGTTTTCTTGCCCCTGGTATTGCAAGACGAGATATTCCACTTTCTTCACTAAGTATGGTTAAAAGCCTGTCATTTTCACCGAGAGGTCCAACTTTTAAAGACAATCCTTTCATTCTTTGATTTAAATTCATTACTCCTTTTTCTTTTGTTCTTGGGTAATTTCAAAGCCAAAACTTGTTCCAATATATGTTGACCCTGCTTCAATGATTTCTATTGCTTGATCAAAAGTTTTAATGCCTCCAACAGCTTTAATTGAACAACGATTTTTAACAAGTTTAGAGACATGTTTTGTTTGATCCTTTGAGACAGATGGACCAAAACCATTACCTATTTGAATCCCAATTGCTCCCGCATCAATTAGAGCATCTATTGCCATCGAAAGTTTTGATGAGTTTATGAGTATATTTGCATCAATTATTACTCTTACTGGAATACCAAGTTCACTTATTTGATTTATTTCCTCAGCAAAAAGTTCTATATTTCCTTCTTTTAATGCAAAATAATTTGGAACTAGATCTAACTCATCTGCTCCTTTTTCTATTGCATACTCGGCTTCTTTTCGTTTGTTAGAAGTTGGGATGAAACCAAAAGGGAAGGCAATGACTGAGATTAATTTTGTAGTACTTTTGCTACCTAACCTTTCACGTGCAATTGTTAGGTTTGCAAGACTAGTGCATAAGCCTGCGAAGCCATTTTGCTTGGAGGCATCACAAACCTGAACAATCGTTTCTTTATTAAAATGAGGATTTAGGATTGCTTGATAAATCACATTAGAAATATTGGCATGAGCTTCTTCCAAGCTATTTTTACTCATTTGACTGGTAGCTAACTTTTTTCTTGGATTACGCCATATCCTCCGTGATTTCTCTTATATATGACTCGTAATGCTGATCCTTCTTCCTCTCTAAATAAATAGAAATCATGATCAATCAAGTCTAATTGGACTCTTGCTTGCTCAATGGTCATAGGATCCATCTCAAAATATTTGCGTCTTACTCCTGGGCTAGGTAAATGAGGTTCTTTACCTTCAATGAGCGAATGATCCGAGGAAGAAAAATTTTCAGTTTCTTCGTTTTGGACTGATTTCGTTGACTGATTATTATGAACATTATGACTGTTATGTCGCTCTTTGTACTTACGTAATTGTCGTGCAAGTTTATTTGCTACTAAGTCGATGCTTGCATAAAGATTCTCACTTCTTTCTTGGGCTCTTATTACTGTTCCGTTTGCAAAGACAGTCACCTCAGCTGTCTGTTGTGGCACGCGAGGATTTCGAGCGACTGAGAGGTGGACATCAGCTTCTTGCACCATTTCTTGGAAATTGTGAGTTGCTTTATCAATTTTTGTTTTGGTGTAATCACGAAGTGATGGAGTTAATTCAAGATTGCGTCCATGGATAAGAAGCTTCATTCTGTTTCGCCTGAGTCAGGGCCTAATAGCAACTTAGATCTAACCCCTCAACTTGCACAATCTTCTTCCGCTTTTCTTTTTGAACCTAAAAATATTGTGCCATTTGAGACTGCCTTAGGTTGGCAGAAGAATTTTCTAAAAAACCTTATTGAGGAACCGTTCTCACCCCAAGCAGTATGGCTTCTTGAACATTTTTCTTGTTTCACAATGGGTAGAGGTAGCGATAAAAAAAATTTGTTGTTCGAAGAAAATAATTCTCCTTTGCCAGTTTTTAGTATTGAGAGAGGAGGTGAAGTTACGCATCACATGCCTGGGCAGATCGTTGGATATCTGGTTCTAAATTTAAGTCTTCACAAAAAAGACTTATCTTGGTATTTGAGAGAATTGGAGCAAGTGCTGATCGATGTTCTTGACTTGTTGGGAATAGAGGGGAAGAGGGTAGATGGCTTAACAGGAGTTTGGTGTGAAGATAAAAAGGTTGGTTCAATAGGAATTGGTTGCAAGAGATGGGTGACTCAGCATGGATTTTCACTAAATGTAGATTGTGATCTAATTGGTTTTGAAAAGATAATTCCTTGTGGACTAGATAAAGTGAAAGTAGGGAAATTGAGTGATTGGATACCTGGCATCAAAGTCTGTGACGTTACGCCTCTTTTAAGGGAATCTGTTAAAAGACGTTTTAAATTGAACTGGGAAAAAATAAATCAATCTCTTTAAATATCACTAAAAAAATAACAAATTATTTTTTGGCTATGACAAAAACTAACTCACAAAAAAATATATTTTCTTCTGAGGATGCTTTGGCTTTTTGGATCCCTAATAGGAAAGAGGAACAAGCAATTAATAGAAGATCTCATCTTAATAAGATCACTCAAGTTGACGAGATTTGGGAACTATTAAAAGTTCAGTTAGGGGAGGTATTGGCGGTTGATTCACCACATACTTTCCACCCAGAAAGCTTTACATATGAAGAACTTGCAGAAAATATTTCTATGGCAGCATCTGCTTTTTCTCAGGTCGGAGTAGAACCTGATGAGGTGGTCGCTCTTTTTGCCGAAAATAGTCCTAGATGGCTCATCGCCGATCAAGGTCTTATGCGAATAGGTGCAACAGACTCTGTTAGAGGTGCGACTGCTCCACCAAGTGAACTTAGATATATTCTTGAGGATTCAAAAGCGGTTGGATTGATTGTTCAAAACTCCGATGTATGGGAAAGACTTTCGCTTAATGATGATCAAATCAATAGTTTGAAATTTGTTCTTCAACTTGAGGGTAAAGCTTGTGAAGGCGTTTTTGAATGGGAGACTTTTTTGAAGAAAGGATTGAATATAGAAAATGTAAGTAAACAGGAGAAAATAATTGATAGGCAACCAAAAAGAATAGCAACCATTTTATATACTTCTGGAACGACTGGTAAACCTAAAGGAGTTCCACTAACACATTCTAATTTATTACATCAAATTAGGTCTCTCGCTTGTGTAGCGAACCCTTCTCCAGGTGCGCCTGTATTAAGTGTCTTACCAATTTGGCATTCATATGAACGTAGTGCAGAATATTATTTTTTTTCTTGTGGTTGTACTCAAACATATACATCAATTAGGCATCTTAAGGAAGATTTGCCAAGGGTTAAGCCAATAGTAATGGCAACAGTTCCAAGGCTTTGGGAGTCAATAAAGTTAGGGTTTGAGGATGCTGTTGATAAAATGCCGAGACTGAGAAAGACCTTGATAAAAAGTGCGATTTCTAATAGTAAGGCATATAAATTGGCACGAAGAAAACTTTATTTTTTAACTATTGAGAGTGTTTCTAGTTTTGAACAACTTATCTCTTGTATAGAGATTCTTTTACGGTACCCCATTCATAGAATTTCCTCTATTTATTTATGGCCAAAAATCCTTACCAAGATTTGTGGAGGAAAATTGAGATTCCCAATTAGTGGTGGAGGTGCAATTGCTCCGCATATTGATTCTTTTTTTGAAGCTTTAGGTGTTGAGTTATTAGTTGGTTATGGCTTAACAGAAACTAGTCCAGTCCTCACATGTAGAAGGCCTTGGAGAAATATACGTGGGGGTGCAGGTCAACCATTGCCAGAGACTGAGATAAAAATAGTAGATCCTGAAACATTCCAAATAAAAAAACTGCGTCAAAAAGGTTTGGTTCTTGCGCGTGGTCCTCAAATAATGTCTGGTTATTTAGGGAAACGATCTGAATCGAAGAAGGTTTTAGATGCTACTGGCTGGTTTAATACTGGAGATTTAGGGATGTTGCTTTCTGATGGATCCTTAATCCTGACTGGAAGAGCAAAAGATACGATTGTGCTAAGTAGTGGAGAAAATATTGAGCCTGGACCTTTGGAGGAATGTTTGATTGCTAGTCCATTGATTGAGCAGGCTTTGCTATTGGGTCAAGATCAAAAATATCTTGCTGCTTTGATTGTTCCAAGAATTGATCACGTAAAAGAATGGCTGGCAGAAAGGGGTGTGAATTCAAAAGTTGTTCTTGGAATATCTCCTGAAAATTATGAATTAAGACAATCTCTAAAATTGGAAATGAATCAAGCACTGGCAAATCGTCTCGGATCTAGAAGAGAAGAGAGATTATTTTCAATTGCCTTGGTAGAGCCATTTACAATAGAAAATGGCTTGTTAACGCAAACTCTTAAGCAAAAACGTGAAAAAATTATCCAACGTGATTTGAAACTTATAAATGAAATATATGGTTTGTAATTTGTTTGTTTGGTCAATTAAATTGACCAATACTATCTTTTACTGAGACTCTATGTGTCGAATCATGATTGGTTGATTAGGTGGACTCAATTTCTATAAAACGTTCAATAACTGTCAGAGCAGTTGTAACACCTTCATGGAAAGAGGAGGCTGAGCGTGAATTAAGCAATGCAATATCAGCAATAGATCAGCAACTTGGTGAATTAGAAAAAGAAGGACAACAAATAGTTGATGGTATTAGACGTCAGAGCTCTAATCCCCTTGACCCAAGAGTTCAAGAGCAAGTCGCTCAAGTTCAGAACCAAGTTGCTTCGAAGAGATCAGAATTTGAAGAACAAAAAAGAAATCTTCTGTCACAGCAATCTCAAGTTCGTGAGTTGGAGATGGAACAAATCGTCGAGCAAGGACAAATTGACAGCTTTTGTGATTTAAAAGTTGGTGATAACTTAGTCAGTAAAATGGGTGTGAGTATTTTGGTCAGAGATGGCGTAGTAGAGGCAATTGATCAAGATTGAAATTTGGTCGAACTACAATTAATCCAAAAATAATTTTTGATATTAAGAAGAAATCCACATAAAAAAAACTATCGTTGTAAGGACACTCATGTAGAACTAACATTGGTATGTATTGATACTTGCAAAGCTTCTAGATAGAAAATTTTGAAGCCTTGCCACAAACTCTCCATAAAGGAAATAGGAACAAATTATGGCCACTCATGACATCTTTATGCCTGCTTTAAGTTCAACAATGACTGAGGGCAAAATAGTTGAGTGGCTAAAAAAACCTGGAGATAAAGTTGAAAGAGGTGAGTCAGTTTTAGTTGTTGAGTCAGATAAAGCTGATATGGATGTTGAGTCTTTCCAAGATGGCTTTCTTGCTTCGATTGTGATGCCTGCAGGCAGCTCTGCACCTGTTGGAGAGACAATCGGATTGATCGTTGAGACAGCAGATGAGATCGCTGCGGCTCAAGCAAATTCACCTTCTCCTTCCCCTCAATCAGGAAGTCAAGAAAAAGAGAGTTCATCGCCTCAAGTTCAAGAAAAACAAGCCTCTGTTGACTCTCCTAAAGCAACAGTAGTTACAAAGGCATCTCCTGCACCTCTTGTTTCAGAATCCTCTGTAAATCAGGATCAGTTTTTAAATGATGGTCGAATAGTCGCTTCCCCAAGAGCTAAAAAACTTGCTTCTCAAATGGGAGTGGATTTGGCAACTGTTAGGGGCTCAGGACCTCATGGACGAATACAAGCTGAGGATGTTCAAAGTGCAAAAGGGCAACCCATAAGCGTTCCTTGGATTGCAGAAAGTAATGCTCCGGCGAAAATAGTTTCTGATGTGCCTCGCATAGAAAAAAAATCTGTTGACTCTGGTAAGCCACCTGCTCCAGGGAAAAGTTTTGGATCTAGAGGGGAAACAATTGCATTTAATACTCTTCAACAAGCTGTAAATCGGAACATGGAGGAAAGTTTAAATACTCCTTGTTTCAGAGTCGGATATTCAATTCTTACTGATGAATTGGATGATCTTTATAAACAAGTTAAACCTGATGGAGTAACTATGACTGCTTTACTTGCTAAAGCAGTTGGCTTAACCCTGGCTAGACACCCCCAGGTGAATGCAGCTTTTAGTTCTGAGGGGATTGCCTATCCTTCACAAATAAATGTAGCCGTTGCAGTTGCGATGGAGGACGGAGGGTTGATAACTCCAGTGCTGCAAAATGCTGATAAGACGAGCCTTACTGATTTATCCCTACAATGGGCTGATCTTGTTAAGCGAGCTAGGAATAAGCAATTAGAACCGCAAGAATATAGCAGTGGAACGTTTACACTCTCGAATCTAGGTATGTTTGGAGTGGATCGTTTTGATGCAATTCTGCCCCCAGGGACTGGAGCAATTTTAGCGGTAGGAGCTTCATTGTCTAAAGTTGTTGCTTCTAAAGATGGTTCGATTTCAATCAAAAAACAGATGCAAGTAAATCTTACCGCTGATCACAGAGTGATATATGGGGCTGATGGAGCACTATTCCTCAAGGATTTGGCATACTTAATTGAAAAGAACCCTTATAGCCTCTCGTCTTGAGATTTAATTAGTTGAGCCACAAGTGATTTTTTTTACTTTAATCTGATTTGATGTGTTAGATCAAAAAGATAATCTTTTAAGCTCATATAACTATGATTTACCTAAAGATTTAATTGCTCAATCACCTACCAGGAGTAGGCATGATGCCAAATTGATGATTATAAAAGATGGCCTCGATGATTCTTTAAACCTTGTGCATGCAAAGGTATGGGACATAAAGGATATCTTGAAGCCTGCCGATCTTTTAGTTGTTAATAATACGCGAGTTGTTAAAGCAAGATTGAAAATTCGATTGTCAGGAGGAGGGGCAGGTGAATTATTGCTAATGGAACCTAGGGGTGATGGCCGATGGCTTTGTCTTGGTCGTCCTGCTAGGCGTATGAGAGGAGGTGATCAATTGTGGTTGGATACGTCACGAGATAATTCTTTAATCTTGAAAGTTATTGATAAGGATGAGAAAACAGGCGGAAGAATTATTCAATTTTCAAATGAGTTTACTAGTTGGACGGAAATGGAAAATTTACTTGATTTATGTGGAGAAGTCCCATTGCCTCCATATATAGATAAGGACAAATCTAGTGGTCATGAGGAAAACTATCAGACTAGATTTGCTTCGAAACCAGGAGCCATAGCTGCTCCCACAGCGGGCTTACATCTAAGTGATGAACTTATAGAAATTTTAAAAATCAGAGGTATTAGAATTGCACAAATTACTTTGCATGTTGGCTTAGGAACCTTTAGACCACTAGAAAAAGAAGACCTATCTCAGCTGCATTTACATAGTGAGTGGATAGAGGTTACTGAAGAGACCATAAAAGCTATAACTACTTGTAAGGAAGATGGGGGGAAAGTCTTTGCTGTAGGTACTACAAGTGTGAGAGCCCTTGAGGCTGCTTACCTTTCAGGAAGAGGCGCCTTGAAGCCGTATGAAGGCAAAGTCAATTTGGTAATTAAACCAGGATTTAAATTTTCCGTCATTGATGGATTGCTAACTAACTTCCACCTACCTAAAAGTTCCCTATTACTTTTAGTTAGCGCTCTAATTGGTCGAAATCGTATGTTGAAACTTTATAAACATGCTATCTCTAACAAATATCGATTTTTCTCTTATGGAGACGCGATGTTGATAACACCTGAGTCGGTTATTTAAACTCAAAAGTCAAGCTAATGATGGTTCTTTAATAACGCCTGTAGGAACATTCTCAAACATTACGGATGAGATATATCTTTCGGCAAGGTCAGGAAGAACCACAACGATTGTCTTCCCTGAGAACTCTTCTTTTTCGGCAAGTCTTAAAGCCACAGCTGCAGCGGCACCACATGAGATTCCAACTAGTAGACCTTCTTCTTGTGCTAAACGTAATGCCATTGCAATAGACTCATCATTAGAGACTTGCTCAACTTGATCGACTACTGATAAGTCAAGATTTTTAGGGATAAACCCAGCTCCGATCCCTTGAATCTTGTGAGGGCCGGGCTTTACCTCTTCTCCATTGAGAGTTTGTGTTATTACTGGGCTATGAGTGGGCTCAACGGCAACAGATAATAATGAATGATTTTTTTCTTGTTTTATAAAACGAGAGACACCTGTTATTGTTCCACCTGTCCCGACGCCAGAGACTAAAACATCAATTTGGCCATCGGTATCATCCCAAATTTCAGGACCTGTTGTTTTGAAATGTATTTCTGGATTAGCTGGATTATCAAATTGTCCTGGCATGAAGTATTTTTGAGGGTCGCCATCAGCTATCTCCTTCGCTTTTGCAATGGCACCAGGCATTCCTTTTGCTGCTTCAGTTAGTATTAATTCAGCACCAAGAACAGCCATCATCCTCCGACGTTCAATTGACATGGACTCAGGCATCGTGAGGATTAACTTGTAACCTCGAGCAGCAGCTGTGTAAGCAAGGGCTATTCCAGTATTTCCAGAAGTTGGTTCAATAATGACTTTATCTTTATTGAGTAAACCTTTCTTCTCAGCATCCCAGATCATGTTCGCTCCTATTCTGCACTTAACGCTGTAGGCGGGGTTACGGCCTTCTATCTTTGCCAGTACTGTTGCTTTTGCGTTTTTTGTAATTGAATTAAGCTTGACTAATGGGGTATGACCAATAGCGAAACTATTGTCTTCATAGATTCTGGACATTTTTTAAATGACTTAATT
>CEVR01017651.1_pt1 | contig 10627 bp, 8 predicted proteins | sample 356541 | NCBI WGS metagenome assembly CEVR01 (sample SAMEA2623734, study PRJEB7988) | marine metagenome | isolation source: saline water (ENVO:00002010), including
TCCCAGATCCTCTGGTCCTCATCCACCATAACTAGTAACTCCCAATCGCCTTCCGGTACAGTGATTGCAACTCGTTTGATTATTCCTTGTCCTGATGATATTTTGGCCTGCGAATATCTTCCAACAAGAGTTTTCTCATCATCTATGATGGTGTAAACTGTGATATTGAATGATTCTTGCAAACTTTCTCCAGAGTTCATTACCGAGATCTCTGCTCTGAGTTCTTTACCGGCTTCGAGATTTCCATCAAGTTTGACATCGACTAACTCGATGTTTGGTCCTATTGTTGAAAGTGGAACAGTCAACCAAGGGTCAAGCATAGATTCTCCTGAGAATCTCTCTAATGCCCACCCTGCATCATCCATTCCAGATGCCCAGCAATCTATACGCGCCTCAGGAGATAGCAATGAAGGGTCACCTTGGTTGGAGAAATCAAAGTTGAATGAAAACAATGTCTTGCCTTGGAAAACATTTGTTGGTTGAAGCAGAATAGAAACTGGTTCCCATGTAATTTCTGTTGAAATCACTTGACAAGTTAGATTCAGTTCATCACTCCAGGTTTCATCTTCAACAATGTTTACGCCGATTCCAATGTCATCCAAATGATATCTTGACAAATCTTCAATACTCGAATCGAGAATTATTGGCGCTTCATCATCAATTACAAACACTGGTGCATCATAGACCCCCAGAGTTCTAGTTTCCCAAGGGTCCATGAATGCGACCTCGAAGTCAATTATTCCTCCTGTACTCGGCATTGTGATCGAGGCATTGATTACTCCATCGACTACTTCAACAGTGGCGGAACCGAACCAGTTCTGACCTTGGAGTAGTCCCCACCAACTAACGGATAAATCACCCTGATATGGAAGACCAGAAAGTGAGTGAGTCATCGTTCCTGTAATTCTCATTTGTTCGTTAATTATCATTATCGATTCATTAGTAATCGGACCAATTTTTGAACCGGATACATCTTCAATATTAGTAATTGAAAAGTCAAAATCTTCTGAGAAAACCCACATGTTTTGGAATGTAGTTTTACTTATTCCATCAATGTCGATTATGAAAATTTCAACAAGTCCCTCGTCCAATGCAGAACGGTCGACTTCCCATCCAGCATAAATTGAGACCGAGACCATCATGCCATCACCTACATATGAATGAGTACAAGTTGTTCGGTCAGAATCTATTCGAGTATCCATTACTGAACAAATTGAATCTGCTACATCATAGGTTATTCCGAAATCCGAGTCGTCGCCAAGCTCAATCCTAAGCGACATTATGTCAGATATACCATTTCCATCACTGATTTCAATGTCCCAAGAAATTTGACGTGAAACTTCCCAATATTGGGTAGATTCTTCATTGTAAATCTTGTTCACAACTCCATTTTGTGCATCTCTGGTTAGCCACCAAATTGTATTATCAATAGTTGCAAAACCGGTTAAGTCACTACCAACAATTCGCATGTAAACATACTGTTGGTCTTCGTTAAGATTGTCAGATTGAGTTCCGTTGAACCACCATAAACTTCCGTTGTTTTCTAGTGTGAAGTTGATGTCACGGTACTCACTTTCTTGCGGCGTAGCGTCTGGGAAACTACCATCCGAACCATCATCCATCGCTTGGACCCAAACCTGCATTGCCATGTCTTCAAAAACAAATCCGGATGTATCGGCAATCAATATCGAAAGTTCTCTATTTTCTTCACTGTTTAGATAGTCTTGATTTTCTGGAATACTTGAGATAATTATTGGGTTTATATTGTCCAAAATTAATGATGAGGAATTGGAATCACTTAGCATTTGGAAGGATTGATCACTCCGTGCTTCAAGAGTAATATTTACCACGCCAGAAACATCACTAGGTAGAGTCCAAGAAATCGTATCAGATTCACCTGCAGTAAGGTCAGTCCATGGAGTGGTTTGGTTTACCCAGTTGGTGAAATTGTTTGTGGCAGCATCATTAACACGAATATCGAAGTTTATGCGAGCCTGCAAATTACCACTTGAGAGAGTCATTCCAGATGATGGGAATGAATGGTTTATTCCCACTAATATTGGTACTCCGCCTGTAATTGCATCACCAGATGAAATCATACCCAAATCTGTGATTCTAACCTCTAGAATATTGTCGATCTCAATCGGATTAGTATTGGTGAATTCAGTTGTTTCTAATCCGGTTGAGCCAACCTTTGCGCATAAATGGCTAATTCCCGTAAGGTCTCCTAAATCAATTGACCAATCGATTAAGGTTTCACCCAAAGTGGTGGAATTGATTACACCTGAACTTTGTATGAATAATCCTTGCGTGTCACTTTCTATGAAGGATGAACCGTCATGAGATAGCCTAGACCAAGGCCCATTGATTGCAGCAAATTGGTCACATGATGCAAACTCAAGGTACATCTCTCCTGAAGAGAAAAGGTCGTGACTGGTTTGAATATGCAATGTTTCAGCACGTGGATGTAGCACATTCGGAATACTAGTTGTGAATGCTGCATGCTCAGCTCTAATCGACATTGAATCTAAATCTGGCTCGTCCCAATTTTTCAAGTCTGTAATTTGGAATCTTATTCTATATTGAATAAAATCAGCATAGTCATTTAGATCTATATCAGTAGTCCCAGTTGGAAATGTTGTGTTAATGGTACCATCAATTCCCATCCACACTTCAGAAGAAAGTAAATTTGAATCCGATGCTGTTCTGTATTGGAAGCCTAATTCGCCGCCAGGTGTGTTTGTTCCTACGAGGTCGAATTGAACTGGAGTCGCTCTTCCATTTTGGTTTGGACGTAAGTCGATAATCGGTGAAGTTACCCAACCATGATGAGAAGATGTTGTATTTTGATGCTCAGTATCGGCAGAGAACATCTGGCTCCATGAAGTGTATGGATATGTTGACATATCACCTGTTGCCCAAACTATACTTCCATTTATCTCTTCGACAGTTAGGTCGAAGTGGCCAACAGAACCTATGTTATTTCCTTGAGACCAGGTGTCCTCTACAGGGTTCCAATGGTAGACGGTTTTCTTTGCCCCACCATTAAAACCGCCCACTAAGACGATTTCATCATTTAGAACAGTAGCACCCCATCCATACATTGCCACGGGAAGTTTAGACAAATTTGTCCAAGTATCTGAAGCGGGGTCATATCTCTCAACGTAATCCAATGCTTGTCTATTCCATGTTTGAGTACCATGGAATCCCCCCATGGCATACAGTTGTCCATGGAAATTCACTAACTCGAAAGACGCTCTCTCATGGTTCATATCCGCCATTCTAGTCCATTGGTCAGTCATTGGATCATAACGGAATGTTTTGTTGGTTGCATCATTGGCGTTAGGGTTTCTGACGCCTCCTGCATAGTATAGGTAGCCGTTCGCTTCTGCCATTGCTCCCAAACCTCTTTCATGGGAAGAAGGCATAGATGAGCCATTATACCAAGTACCATTATCCAAATTATAGATTTGAACTCTTCCTGTAGGGAATTGAGTCGGATTAGAATTTCTAAACCAATCACCGACGACTACTATCAAATTTCCAACTAGTTCTGCTTCGCAATATTGCTGTGCAGAAGGCATGCTCATACCGGATGGAGTCCAGCTTTTGTTTACATTATCCATTTTTTCGATAAAACTCGTCGGTGATTCATCATTAGATTGAGTCGGGTTAGGGTCTGTTCTACCTCCCATCAACCAAACCTCGTCAATCGAGTCAATGGCAACTGAGCATACACCACTTCTTATCATAGCAAGCCCCTGATTCGGAACAGACCACTGGATATGTGGGCGATTAACATGTACTTCACCATCTGGCGTTGTGTAAACACCATCTTCGTAGAAGCCTGATTGATTGAATAACTGGTCTTCTTGATATGACTTGGCAATCTGAGTTTCAGTAAATTCTGAACTGATGCCAGACCATGTCTGCAACAGGAATAGCAAAACAATCGTACATGCCAAAATACCCCTGCGCATGTTACAATGTAGTAGCAAATAGGGTTTGATAATTTTGGAATGAAGTTTTGCAAAGAATGCGAGGGTTCATTTCCCCCTGCGTTATGCCCCCCTCGCTATGTCACGGGAATACATCGCAAGGGACCCCCGCACAGGGCGTCCAATTAACGTAGGAAGTAGCCGTAGACGTAGTAAGAAAAGAGAGGTTCGAGAAGGCCCATGGATGGCCATTCCTCCCCAAGCAGTCATTCCTTTAGCAACGGGTCAACTCGAGTCTTACAAGGTCGGATGGAAAGAGAAGGACCACTTTATGACTCGCTTAGACGGAATCAAGGCTCTTTCTAATTTAGCCGGAGCGATGGCGCATGAAGGTCACAGAATTTTGCTGGATTGTTTAATGGACGATGATCCAAAAATTAGAGTCGCTGGTTTGTTCGCTTTACCATCTGTAGCAGAAACTCGTCCCGATGAATTATTTGACCACCTATCGGTTCTGTTAGATGATAAAGACGCATCTGTTAGAAGAGCAGCAAGTGAATGTTTGAAAGTAGTAGCTCCTACATTCCCATCTGCAACAGACAGCACTCTAGCCTTTGAATTGCGACATGATGTCAAGCAAAGGAGAGATGCTGCATTTGTAGGGTTAGGGGATTTGTGTCAAACCTGGCCGGAGGTAGCTTGTGACCACATCGATGAATTATTGCAAGAAGGCTCTCTAGAACTGCGTAGAAAGGCTGCTGGCCTATTACGCCGAGTCCTCTCTAAAGGTGGTGCAGCAGCATGGGATTTAGTCGGCTGGGCATTGGAGGATGAAGATGTTGAAACACGCCGTCAAGCAGCCAAATGTTTGGTTCCTCTCGCACACAAGGAACAAAGAATCGCAACCATACTTGCAGAACGTGCAATTTTGGATGCTGACTCTCAAGTGATGGTATCTGCGATAAAATGCATAGAAGTTCTAGATACCGACCATGGCCGTGCCAAGGATTTGGTTCTGGTTGGATGTACACACAAGAGTGTAAACGTCCGATTAGCATGTGTCAAGATTTTACCTCGATTGATGGGAGACGAAGTGCTTCGAAATCACTGTAATGCTTTGTTGCGTGATGAGAAGGATGAAAGGGTCCGCAAGGAATTACAAGAGATGGCTTTCGATGCTCAGATTGAGGGTACTGAGGAACAGAAGAATGCGTTCTTGGCGCCCGCTCCAAAGGTGCCAAAAATCGATGTCGAAATCGCAGAATCTCAGGGTAAAACCGTTGGATTGGAAGACCTTCCACCGCCAGATGAAGACAAGAACAAGCCTCGACATGGTTAAGAGGGGGTTGCCGGTCGGCGAATCGCTCAAGGAGTACTACTCATGTCTGAGGAAGCATTCAACGATAAAGAGAAGCAGTTCAATGACCTATGGGATGGTGTCACACCAAAGGGTGTTAACCGAACCAAGTCACTAAAGTTCCGCCAGTACATACTAGAGCATGTTCGCCAGATGAAGAAGCCGCTCAACAGAGAAAACGCATTCAAGTATTGGATGGGTATTCTCAAGGCTGAGGCTAAGGACAGCGAAAACTTCTGATCGTGATACGGGGGTCACTCCCCGTCCCGGTGGCCCAGATTGGGAAGGGACGGACTGAGGAGTCCAAATGTTCACAACAACTACATTTTCCGCTTGGGATTTGAATGAAGACTTGCAAGCGGGTCTAGAAAGCATGGGATGGGAGTTTGTAACTCAAGTCCAAAAAGAGACAATCCCAATTGCATTATCTGGTAGAGACGTAATCGGGCAGGCAAGGACAGGTTCTGGAAAAACTGCAGCATTTGGACTACCTACAATGAATTCATGCCAACCTACGGGTGAGTTGCAGGCACTAATTTTAGCACCTACTAGAGAACTTGCTAATCAAGTGGCAGAAGAGTTGTCTAACATACAAGGTGAGACTGGTTTGAACATCCAGACAGTTTATGGTGGAACCGACCTAGAGAAGCAAGCAAAGAATTTGCAAGCGGGAGTAGACATCATTGTCGGAACACCTGGAAGAGTTATGGATATGACCGAAAGAGGTTTCATCGACCTAGCAAAGCCAAATTTCTTTGTTCTAGATGAAGCAGATAGAATGCTCGACATGGGATTCTTCCCCGATATAATGTGGGTTATTGAAAGGATGACTAACAGGGAGCAAACGCTGTTGTTTTCAGCAACCTTCCCTCAAGAAATTATTGACGCTGCAAATGAATTCATGAATGACCCAGAATTTGTTCTAACCAATACTGAGAAGTTGGATATTCCTCCAATCGACCAATACAGTGTCAGAATTGGTCGTGCAAACAAATTGTGGGTTGTTGGGCGCCTACTGTCTGGGATGACAGAGGATGACCAGACGATAATTTTCACCAATACAAAGCGAATGGTTGACTTGTTGGTACAGCGATTAAAGAAACATAGATTCGATGTAAATGGAATCCATGGTGATCTTTCGCAAAATCAGCGAGAGAAGATAATTTCTAATTTCAAGGATGGAAATTCCAAGGTTGTTATTGCCACAGATGTAGCTGCTAGAGGTATCGATGTAGATGGCATTACAATGGTCATCAATTACGATGTACCTGATGATGTAGACAATTACGTTCACAGAATTGGTAGAACTGGTAGAATTGGGCGAAAGGGAGAAGCATGGGTTTTAGTCGGTCGTGATGATATTCCTCAATTAAAGAAAATTATTGCAACTCATTCTCTGGACATTATTGAATCACAAGCCCCAGAATTGCCAGAAGGAATGGATAGAGACCCTGTTAAGAAACAGGAAGATAACGCTGAGGCTGCAGATGTATTCGGTATGGTCCCAATAAAATTGCAGACAACCTCTCTCTCAAAGTTCGCTATTGTAGATCAAATTACAACTTCCTTGAAGTGTTCTGAATTAGCTATTGGAGACATTGTAATCAAAGACGATTTTACTGTAGTAGAAGTTCACAACAAGCACGCTTCAATGGCACTAAAATCTCTTAATGCGAATGATATTTCCGCTTCAATAATTGAAGCGTGATTATTCCTCTTCGTCTTTGCTCGGTTTGTCGATTGCAATTAGAGTGCAAGCCATGCCCAACATTCCGAGGGTTGCCAATGACCATGATGATTGAATCTCTTGTGTCCACGCATCTCGTGCTTCACCACATTCGCCGGTTACGCTAGAATAGAACTCACACATGTCAACAGTTTCCTTTGCTTCCATTGCCTCTTCATCCATCCAAACATTTGCGAACGCACCTAGAATGAGTAGTATTGATACTGCTAATACGCCTTTGTGCAAGTTTTCCCAGTTTTTGCGATAAATGAATTTCCACTTTCCTTTGCTAGAGGCTTGTTCCTTCCGAATCAAATCGCCAGCATTTACCCACTTGAACCAGACCAGCCACATCAGTACCAAGACGATTAGGAAACCCCATTGATAGACAAAGGCGTGGAAATCATGCATAGGTTGTTCACAACCCATCATGTTAGGGTTCTCAGCACAACCTGAAAGTGCGAGTGGGTATAGTACTAGCAATCTAACAATGTTCAGAACATACACGATTCCACAAGCGATTACAGCACTCTTGATTCGTAGCCTTTGTGGAACGCCTGATGTCATCATTATCAGCACAGAAATGAAGATCATTTCGTGTACTCCTGCACATTCATCAGAAACATACAATCGAATTTGATCCGCCCAAAAATCTGGGTGCTTTAGAGTTACAAGAGTAGTCCAACCATTGTACTCTGAGAGTGTAGCAGTGCCTGGGCCATATATCAACTCGGTTAAATGGTACCAAATCCAAGCTTCTGATTCTTGAATCAATCCCAGTGTGTTAGTTGGTTGGGTTATGAACCAATAAAAAATCTCAACCAATAGTAATGCGAAGGGAATTCGCAGATATCCTTGACCCAACTTAGCAACTTCCGCCCAAGAAAGGTCCTCGACCTCCTCCTGAAGTGGCTTGCCCTCTCCGGCCATGATGGTGAATAAATCACTTCATTCATGAACTCTCACTTGTGGGAGGGTTCAAGTTGGCTATCCCTTCGGACAAATTGTGGAGCCGACACACAAGTTGGACGTGCTAGGGCATTATTGTCCAGTTCCAGTTTCCAAAGCCAGGAAAGCATTGACTGATTTGGTAGAAGGCTCTGTCCTAATGGTTATTGCAGATGATCCAGAAACAATGCATGATATGCCAGTTCTTGTAGCAAGACTCGGTCACAGACTAGTAGATGTGGAGAAATCTGCTGGAGAATTCAAATTTGTTATCGAGGTGTGCTAATGAGTATAGACGAGGTTCCAAGTGAAGCGAGACTTCCAACAAAGCACGGCGAATTCAATATTCGAGTATTTCATGAATCAGAAACCAATCTTGACCATGTTGCATTGACGATGGGTGACATGAGTGGACCAGACCCCGTATTGATGCGTGTTCATTCTGAATGTCTTACTGGAGATGCATTTGGTTCCTTACGTTGTGACTGCGGTTCTCAATTGGATGCGGCTCTTGCGGCAATTGCAAAGAAAGGTTGGGGAGTCGTTGTTTATCTTCGCCAAGAAGGTAGAGGAATTGGACTTCATGCGAAGATTCAGGCTTACCATTTGCAAGACCAAGGCGCAGATACTTTGGATGCTAATTTAATGCTAGGATTGCCGGCAGATGCACGTAACTATAGAATTGCAAGTACTATGCTGGAAGCTTTGGGAGTCGGAGATGTTTGTCTACTTTCAAACAATCCTGACAAAGCAAAACAACTTGAAGAATACGGCATTAATGTGGTAGAAAGGATGCCACTAATTGTGGGTGTCGTAAATGAAAATCGTGACTACTTGGAAACCAAAGCAAAACGCATGGGTCATGAAATCGATTTAGATGGTGAGTGAATGGTTAGAATTGAAGCGACTTATGATGGGAATCTAAGGTGCACAGCAACTCACATACCTTCAGGAAGTAAATTGATTACTGATGCACCCGTTGACAATAAAGGGAAAGGAGAGTCATTCTCGCCTACAGATCTGTTAGCCACTTCGATGCTAACATGCATTATGACAATTGTAGCAATAAGGGCTGAATCAAGGCAAATCGATGTTAGTGGAATGTCTGGTAGTATAGAGAAAACAATGGCCGCTAATCCTCGTAGAGTTGCCAAACTCGAAGTCATAGTGAATTTACCATCTGATATGGAACTAGATGACCGAGCATGGTTGATTACTGAAGGATGCAACTGTCCCGTTTGTGTTTCAGTTAGTGAATCCATGGACGTAGATGTAACATTCCAATGAGGTGAGTATATTCCAAGTGATTCCAAGCATTGGGACTCGGCATATACCGATGCTGATACAACAAAGTTAGGTTGGTATCAAAAGGAGCATGCGGTCTCCATGGACCTCATTTCTTCATGTGACGGTAAACGTATTATTGATGTCGGAGCAGGAACTACTACGCTTGTAGATTCACTTATTGACAATGAATATGATGTTACTGTTCTCGATATATCTTCTGAAGCTTTACGGATTCTTTCAGTTAGGCATGGTCAAAATTTGAAATACATTCGTGGGGATTTATCAGAATCTTTAGATTTAGGAAATTTTGACATTTGGCATGACCGCGCAGTTTTACATTTCTTGTTGAAAGAGAGTGAGAGATTATCTTACGTTCGAAATCTCGAGTCTTGTATACCGAGTGGAGGTCACGCGGTTATCGAGACATTTTCGAGAGATGGCGCTAAGATGTGCTGTGGACTTGATTTGTACACTTATGACGAAGCGCTTTTGACAGAATTATTGGGCGATAAATGGATACTGATTGATTCGATTAGACATACTCACATCAATCCATTTGGTGGTGAGCGGCCTTACATTTCTACGATTTTTAGAAGGGTATAGCCTTTGATGAAAGGTAAACATTCTATTTGCTACTGGGGTATGGTTGAACATGGAGAAAATATCAGCACTATCCATCATCACAATTCTTTGTCTTTCTTCGGCATCAATTTTGATTACAGATAACCAAGTTAAACTGGATGAATTAGAATTTTTCCCGAGCCCTTCTATGTCTGATTGTTCAAACCAAACTCATGTTTTAGGAAACCCGTTTCATGTGGACAACCAATTAGGAAATGACTCAAATCCCGGAACAATAGATTGTCCGCTAGAGTCAATTTCAGAGGCACTCAATTTATCTTCTAATGGAGATGAAATTATCATTCATGAGGGAATATATCATGAAACAGTGGCTATATCAGGATTCCAAAATTTGACTATCAAATCAGCCTTAGGTGAACGAGTTGTTTTCGATGGCACTCGGAGTATTAGCGACGATTTAGGTAAGACTTGGAGCAATTCCAGTGATGGAATTCACTATGTCGATTTAGGAATAGATGCATGGCAAGTTTTCATGGATTATGAAGAACAAGTACCCGCTAGATGGCCAAATGCAAAATTCAGTGATTATACTGTACTGAACCAGTCACACCATTGGGCCCACGGTACAATTGGAAACGGTGGCTCATATTCAAACGGAGAGTTGCAAGATTCCGGAGGTACAATAGGCGCCAACAATAGTTTGAACTCAAGTGGAATAGATCCAGTTGGCGCAATAGCCATTTTGAATGTGGGTTCTTTCAGAACATATAGCAGGACAGTGACTGATTT
>CEVR01057826.1_pt1 | contig 10625 bp, 12 predicted proteins | sample 356541 | NCBI WGS metagenome assembly CEVR01 (sample SAMEA2623734, study PRJEB7988) | marine metagenome | isolation source: saline water (ENVO:00002010), including
ACTTTAGACGAGGGAGCTGCTGAGGCCATAACGAAGAAAGGGAAAAGTATTCTTCCTGTGGGTATCACAAAAGTTGAAGGTAAATTCCATCGAGGTGATCTAATAATTTGTAATAATTCCAATTCAGAGGAGCTTGCAAGGGGTATAAGTAACTTTAGTTCAGAGGAATTAAAAAAAATAATAGGTTTGAATTCTAAGGATTTATACGGAGTTCTAGGATACGCTTCTGAAGAGGAAGCTATTCACAGAAATAATCTGGTAATATCTTAAAGAGCCTTTATTTTTTTGTTTAATCTAGATTTGGTTCTAGCGGCTTTATTTCTTGTAATAACCTTCTTTCCAGCCATAGAATCTAGAGTTTTCTCTGCATTACTAAATGCTTCTTTTGCCAGATTTTTGTCATTAGCTTCAATGGCGCTGTCTACAGCTTTAACCGCAGTTCTAGTTTTAGCTCTTTGAGAGCTTTTTAAAGCATTTCTTTTGACGTTTTGTCTAGCTCTCTTAATTGCTGATTTTATATTTGCCATAAGCTTTGTATATCTTTAGGAGTCGCGCATAATGCTATCTCTAGGGCCGTGTGTCAAGGCACATTAGTTAAATATGAAAAAGAAGTTTTTAATAGTTATTCTTAGGTTTCATGGGGATGTATTACTGACAAAGCCCATGATAGACAATATAAAACAGAATTTTTCAGAAAGTGAGATTGACCTTTTAGTTTATAGGGGAACAGGCTCAATCTTAGAGCATGATAAAAATATATCTGAAATTATAGAAATTGAGTCCGCATCAAAGAAAAATATTTTTATTAGAATTAAAAAAGAAATAAATTTGTGGAAGAAGTTAAATTCAAAAAATTATGATTTTGCATTCTTTTTAACAACACAATGGAGAGTAGTGCCTATGAGTTGGGCTATAGGTAAAACAAGGAAAGCAGCTGTAGACGATGAGAAAAGAAAAAAGAATCTTTGGATTAGGTCTTTCTCAACAATTTTTCCTGCCGCTATTACAAATCACATTGTAGAAAGGAATCTTTTAGCTTTAGAAAGTTTAGGCTTAACTGTATTTAATAAAAAATTAGCTCTTGATAGCTCTGTTTTAAATTCTGAGTACAATAACTTAAAGGCTGCTTACCCTTATTTACCTTACGAAAATACTTATTGTGTAATTCACCCTACATCTAGGAGAGAAAAAAAGTTATGGGATCAGGTAAAGTTTGCAAAATTGGTTGATCATTTAGTTGAAAAAGATCTTGCTGTGATTATCACATCTGGTCCAGATTCTCATGAAATAGATTATGTGAATGGTATTTTTGATAATTTAAGCAAAGATAAAAATAAGGTTTTAAATTTATCAGGTAAAACTAACCTTTTGGGATTAGCAGCATTAATTGAGAGGTCTAATTTTTTTATTGGTCTTGATTCTGTGGCATCTCATATAGCTGCATCAGTCGACAAGGAGTCAATTACCTTATTTGGACCAAGTAATCCAATCAATTGGAAGCCGTGGTCCGATAAGGCCCAAATTATTTCTCGAAAAGAGCTCAATTTAATAGAAGTTGAAGAAGTTATGACTTTAGTAGGTAAAATGACCTTAAAATAAATAGGAAAAATTATGACAAGAAAACTACAAACTTTAATGGATGGCTTAACTTTTGGGGAAGGTCCAAGATGGCATGAAGATAAATTTTATTTCTCCGATTTTTATAGTCATAAGGTATATACGTTAGATCTCAAAGGAAATCATGAAGTAATTGTGGAAGTTCCCAATCAGCCTTCTGGTTTGGGCTGGATGCCAGACGGCACAATGCTTATTGTTTCTATGAAAGATAGAAAATTGTTAAGTTTTAGAGATAAGGTATTAGAGGAAAGGGCTGACTTAAGTGGACTTGCAGGTTTTCACTGCAATGATATGGTCGTTGATTCTAAAGGAAATGCTTACATAGGTAATTTTGGCTTTAATACTTATGAAGGAGAAGAAGTTAAGTCAACTAATCTTATTTTAGTTAGACCTGGCGAGGAACCTTGTGTAGCTGCAGATAATATTTTATTTCCTAACGGGACAGTAATTACCGAAGATGAGAAGACGTTAGTGGTTGGGGAGACATATGCTGCAAAATTAACTGCATTTGATATAAATGAAGATGCCTCATTGTCAAATAGAAGGGTTTGGGCAGATTTAACTCAAAGCATAGATGACGGAAATGTTCCTGTGCCAGATGGAATGTGTCTTGATGCTGAGGGAGCAATTTGGGTTGCTTCTCCATCAACTGCTGATGTGATTAGGGTAAAAGAGGGTGGAGAAATATTAGAAAGAATACCCGTTGAGACTAATGCTTATGCTTGCATGCTCGGTGGAAAAGATCGCAAAACTTTGTTCATATGCACTTCCAATGCGTCAGGAGTTGATCCTGATTCTGCACTTAGAGAAAAATCAGGAAAAATAGAGATAGTAGAAGTAGAAGTGCCAGGAGTTGGAAGACCTTAACAAAATGTTAAATCTTTTTTTAGAAAATTTTGTCTTAATTTTTGTAGCCATTGATCCTATTTCTTTATTGCCCATTTTTGCTTCTTTTACGCAGGGACTGAATAAAAAGGATCTAATTACTTTATGCTTTAGGAGCAGCTTAACCGCATTTGCTATCCTTTGGGTTTTTTGGGTATTTGGAAGCACTTTGCTTCAAATGATGGGAATAAATATTAATTCTTTTAGGATCGTTGGAGGAATGTTTCTAATGGTCATAGCATATCAAATGGTCTTTGATCAAAGACAAAAAAGGAGAGAAGAGACGATCGAAGAGGCTATGGATGATGAAGAGCTATCTTCTCTTGCAACTTTTCCGCTAGCAATACCTCTTATTGCGGGACCAGGTGCAATAACCTTAGCCATGCTTTTATCTGAGAAGTCAGGAGTTTCCATTGAATCTCAACTAATAGGATTTAGTCCTATTCTCATAGTGTTAGCACTTACTGCCTTTAGCATGTGGGCTTCAGGAACAATAGCTAAAAAGCTTCCAATATCAGTGCTTGGGGCCTTACAAAGGACTTTTGGCTTATTGCTCGGAGCACTGGCAATAGAGTTTGTAATAGAAGGCCTTAGACAGACCTTCAATATATAAGTTAAAGCAGTCCTATTTTTCTGTAAGACTCACCAGTTTCTTTTAATGTGTCCTCAATGGAATAAGTGGATAGACCTAGTTCTTTAATAGCTTTCGTACAATATGACCTTGGAGAGTCATAGGTATTCTTTACAGGTTTACCGTTTTTCATCTCTTCTCCACCTATGTTCTCTATTTCTGGAAATATTTCTTTAAGTTTTGCTTGTAGTTGCCAAGTAAACTTTTCACCTGACTGATCTGTAGCGGAAAGAATATATCTCGAACCATTGGTTGCGTTTTCACTTTCCGTGGCCAGTCTATGTGCTTTAGCTACATCCCTTACATCCACCATATTCCATAACATTCTATCTCCACGTAATTGTTTACCATCCCAATGTCCAAAATTATTTCCTTTTAACAATTGCCAGATAAAGAATTGCCAGCTAAAGAATTGATTATGATTTTCAGTCATCAAGGGCCCTATTACATGCAAGGGGTTAATTGATATAGCTTCAAAACTTCCATCTGCTTCAGCCATTTTATATATCATCTTTTCGGTATTAGCCTTTGCCATTGCGTAGGCAATATCTCTATTTTTTGAGATATTTTCTTCAGTCCACGCGCCTTTATAGGCCTTAACATTATCTCCACACCAATCCTTTTCATCAAATATATAGCCTTCGGGTCTTGGGTGAGCCACTGCAGCAAAAGAACTTGTAAAAACAAAACGTTTGACGCTGCTAGACTTCTTTACAGATTCAACTACATGTTCATTTTCTGTGAAGCAACCATCGTATACTTCCTGAGGGGTTTCTCTATTAAAACCTACCGTAGCACCTGCATGAATCACAGCCGCACAACCCATGAATGCTTCATCATAGCTTCCTTTTTCAAAGAGATCTCCTTCAAATAATTGAATATCGTTATTTGAAGCTTTCATCCCCAATTCGATTAGATGGTCTACCTTTTTACCGTTACTAGCATCTCTGACACAGGCATGCACTGTATAGCCTTCATCAAGTAGGTCTTCTACTATCCTAGAACCGATATATCCACTAGCACCCGTTACTGCAACGGGCCCATCTTGTGTCTTTATTCCTGACATGAGTTCTCCTTTTTATTTCTTATATTATAAGTTTATTCTTTAGAAGGCATTACCAATGTGAAAAAAGATATGAAAGCATAGCCAAGATTAATTGATAGAGCTAAGTGATATAAATAAGCATCTTGAATATAAATAGCATTTATAGCTAGAAGAGCTATAACAAAGAAGAACGAAAAATAAAATAACATGTCATAGCCAATTTTTTTATAGCTTTTATTTTTTATGACTTCAATAGTTGGAAAAATCAAGGCCAGTACAGTGACACTTATATATACGTAACTAGAGACGACCCAAAATTCTTGAAAATCTTCTTTACTAGAAATACCGGTTCCAGCTTGAGAGGCAATTAGAGTGATTAAAGAGGCAAACAAAGCTATTCCACTTTGCACCAATAGTGTTCGTAATTTAAAAGTCTTTATATTAGACAACTCTTTAGAGAAAATACCAACTACACCTGAGAACCCAGCCAAGGTAATAGCAAGAGTAGCTATTGTTATAAGGATTTGCTGTTCAACCATGAAATTATGATATCACTTTTGGTGGAGGCGGCGGGAATTGAACCCGCGTCCATCAGTACTCTGCCACAAGATCTACATGTTTAGTTTTATCTATTAATTTAATCTTTTACACCCGATAAACAGGGATCAAAAAACGATCTCAATTTAATTCTTAAGAAATTGTCAATGAGAAGAACAATTCCAGCATCTCGTGTAGTCGTCTGTCTTTGGAGGCGCACGAGCACGTTACCAAGGACAGTTAGCCAATTAAGCGGCTAAAGCGTAGTCTGCGTTTTCGCCAACTAACAAGTTTGCAGCAATTTATTTACGAGAATTACTACCTTCTCGACATGCACTTGAGGGTTTGTATCTGCTGTCGAAGCCAAGTCGCCCCCAAAAAAGCTGAAGGATTATACCTTTGTATTGAAAAGTTCTCTAATTTTTGTTTCTGTCTCTTAATTCTTGGGCCTTTTGCCTCTCCCAATCTCTGCTTTTGATAGTGTTTCTTTTGTCGTGAGACTTCTTACCTACTGCAAGAGCAATTTCACATTTTATTAGGTCTTTTTTCCAAAAAAGTTTAGTAGGAATACAAGTTTGACCTTTTTGTTGTGTGGACCTAAAGATTTCGGCTAATTCTTTCTTATTTAGTAATAATTTTCGAGATCTTGTAGGATCCATTTCTATATTGCTATTTTTTAATGGGTTGATATAACAACCGATTAACCAAGCTTCGCCATCTTTAAGCAGAACATAAGCTTCAGCTATTTGAGCTTTATTTTCTCTGATACTTTTTGTTTCCCAACCCAATAATGATACACCTGCTATATATTTATCAGCTATTTCAAAATTAAATTTTGCCTTTCTATTATCTGAAATAGAACTTTCGGACTTCTTTTTTTGTTTTCCCACGTTTAGAGTATAAACCTACAATCATAAAATTCTACTGAACATGCATGATGAAGATATCTTCTTAAGGTCTAACAAAGGATTTGCTTACCTTTGTGTAGCTCCATGTATCTTATTTTCTGCAGCAGTTTGGTTTACACCTAATTCTGCTGGAATAGTTATAGCCCATACTTTTCAGGTCTATTTTTCTATTCTACTTTTTTACCTTTCTTTAAGAGTATGGTCTTTAAGAGATAATTTTGATGGAAGGTACAGTAAAGAGCTAAAAATGATAGCAATAGCTCCAGCACTTTTGGCCTTTTTAGGTGTACTTCTTACCTTATATCTCAATCCTGCTTGGGGGATAGGCTTTTTAATGGTTGGGTTTTATTTATTTAGATTTGTAAGGATTTCCTTTTTCATTTTTCAAGATCTTTCTATATCTTATTTAGATTTGTTCAACAGAATTAGCATTATCCTATGTATTTGTCTTGTGTTAATCTTTACTTATTGGTTAAACCCTTATTCAAAGCCTATTGAAATATATATCTAGATGTCAGAAGAAAAAAAATCTATACATGGAACTTGGTCTAGCAGATGGACTTTTATTCTAGCAGCGACTGGCTCTGCCGTAGGATTAGGCAATATATGGAAGTTTCCATATATGGCAGGAGATAACGGCGGTGGAGCTTTTGTTCTAGTTTACTTGGCCTGTATTTGTGTAATAGGACTTCCGATCATGTTAGGAGAGATTATGATAGGAAGAAGAGGAAGAAGTAGCCCAGCCAACTCTATGAAAAGTCTAGCTATGGAAGCAAACACAACAAATGCTTGGACACTATTAGGTGCTACGGGGGCCTTGGCAGGATTGTTAATTCTTTCTTTTTATAGTGTAGCAGCTGGGTGGGCGATGTCTTATGTGTTTAACGGTTTTCAAAATATAAGTGCCGAGTCTTCTAGTGCTAGTTTTAATAATCTTTTATCCAGCCCTTCAAGTTTAATCTTTTGGCATACTTTATTTATTTTTATAACTGTTTTTATAGTTGCAAGAGGGATTCTTAAAGGTTTAGAGAAGTGGATAAATACACTTATGCCCATTCTATTTTTAATAATATTACTACTTTGTATTTATGCCATGCAAACAGGAGCTTTTTTTGAAGGGCTCTATTATTTATTCATGCCTGATTTTTCTAAAATTAACCCGCAGGTAATGCTGGAAGCTTTAGGCCAGGCATTTTTTACTTTAAGCCTTGGTATGGGTGCAATCATGGCTTACGGAGCTTATATGCCAGCTCACCAGAATATTGGGAAAACGGCTGTTTCTGTTGCAGCACTTGATACCGGAGTTGCGCTGTTGGCTGGTATAGCAATTTTTCCAATAGTTTTTGCAAATGGATTGGCTCCTTCTGAAGGACCTGGCTTAGTTTTTGTTACTTTGCCAATAGCATTCAGTGCTATGCCATTCGGTATTATTTTTGGAACTTTGTTTTTTGTTTTATTAAGTATAGCTGCCTTAAGTTCCTCAATTTCACTAATTGAACCTGGAGTAGCGTGGTTAATAGAATCTTTGAAGATTAAGAGAATAACTGCAACTATTGTGCTTGGTTGTAGCGCATGGTTCTTAGGACTATTTAGCGCCTTATCATTTAATCTATTATCAGAATTTACAATTTTTGGTAAGAACTTCTTTGACGCAACTGATTTTTTAACTAATCAAATAATGTTACCTTTAGGCGGTATCTTTATCGCAATCTTTGTAGGCTGGGTAATGAAGAAGGAGCACGTACTTAATGAATTAGGTTTTCAAGAGAATTCCTTATTTAAAGCTTGGTATTTTTCTGTCAGATTCGTTGCACCTACTTTAGTGGGATTAGTTTTTCTTTATTTCTTTATATAAGTCAATTGTCCGATAGTAGCTCTCCATCCCAGCGTGCTAACTTGTTATCCTCAAAATAAAGAGTAATTTTTTGCTCAGTATAGGTTTTAGAGCCTTGAGTTACTGAAGTAAAATAATCCCATCTATTTGGATAGAAGGTATCTGAAATCAAAGGTGTTCCCATAACAAATTTTACTTGTGACTCTGTCATACCAACCTCTAATTTATCTATCATCTTTTGGTCTACGAGGTTTCCCTGGCTTATAACAACTTCATAAGTCTTTGGAATACTACAGCTAGTAAGAAATATACTTATCAAAAGGAATAAAAATTGTTTAATAGTAACTTTCATTTAAGACATTTTTAGAAATATTCAGCTATTATAGATATTATTATTAATAATTATATCCATTTAAGAGGTAATACATTTTGAGTGATGATGCTGAATTAAAAAAAGCTGGACTGAAGGTTACCCTTCCCAGGCTAAGAATCTTAGAATTGTTAGAGCATGATAAAGCACATCTAAGTGCTGAAGAAATATACAGGAAACTTATAGATGCAGGCGAGGAAGTTGGTCTGGCAACTGTTTATAGAGTTCTAACTCAGTTTGAGCAGGCTGGAATCTGCATTAGGCATAACTTTGAAGAAGGGCATGCTGTTTACGAGCTAACGCCTTCCGATCATCATGATCATATGGTTTGTTTAGAGACAGGCGACGTAATAGAGTTTACAGACGACATGATTGAAGAAAGGCAAAATAAACTTGCACAAGAAAAAGGATATGAAATTGTTGATCACAGCATGGTGCTCTACGTTAAGCCTCTAAAAAAATAATTCAATTAGTACTTGAATAGAATACTTAAAGCCCCATATTGGGCTAGATAGGAGTATTACTTTGACTAAAAAAGAAGATAAAGAAGAGCAATTAGATATTGAAAATGTTGCAGAAGACTTAGAGTCAGCAAACGGTATTGATTCTGAAGAGAAAAATTCATCCGACATTACAGAAAAGGATGAACAAAAACCTGAAGATAAAATAAAAGAACTAGAAGACCAGTTACTAAGAGCAAAGGCAGAAGTCCAAAATGTAAGAAGGATAGCTGCTCAAGAAGTAACAAGAGCAAGACTTTACGGAATAGAATCTCTTGCAAAAGAGTTTCTTGCTGTTGGAGATAATATCGAAAGAGCAATAACTTCTTGTGAAGGAGAAGAAGATACATCAAACATCAAAGAAGGCCTTGAGTTAACACTAAAAGCATATGAAAGTTCTCTTAAAGCTTCAGGAATAGAACCTATTGATTGTGTCGATCAATCTTTTGACCCTGAAAAGCATGAAGCTCTTTCAGTTATTGAAGATGATGATCTAGAGCCTAACTCTATTATAGAAGAGATTCAAAAAGGATATTCTATTTTAGACAGAACTTTGAGACCTTCTAAGGTTATCGTTTCTAAAAAATCTGAAGAAAAGTAAAAAAAACCTTGAAAATAACAACATAAGCCCCATCTAAGGTTTATTAGAACTAATGTGGAGTTATAAATGGCGAAAGTAATTGGAATTGATTTAGGGACAACAAACTCATGTGTGTCCGTGATGGAGGGTGATCAAGCTAAAGTGATTGAAAACTCTGAAGGTAAGAGGACAACGCCTTCAGTTGTTGCCTATGGAGAAGAAATTAAGGTAGGAGATTCAGCTAAGAATCAAGCGGTTACTAATGCTGAAAATACTCTTTATGCTATTAAAAGGCTAATAGGAAGAAAACACTCTGACGACGTGGTAAAGAAAGATTCTGGCATGGTCGCTTACAAGATTATATCAGCAGACAATGGAGATGCTTGGGTAGAGGCAGAAGGCAAGAAATTAGCTCCACAGCAAGTTTCAGCTGAGATTCTTAAGAAAATGAAGAAGACTGCTGAAGATTATTTAGGTCAAGAAGTTAAAGAAGCAGTAATAACTGTCCCTGCCTATTTTAATGACTCGCAAAGACAAGCAACAAAAGATGCAGGAAAAATAGCCGGGTTAGAAGTGAAAAGAATTATTAATGAACCTACGGCAGCAGCTTTAGCTTATGGCTTAGATAAAGGAAAAGGTGATCAGAAGATTGCTGTCTATGACCTTGGCGGAGGCACATTTGACGTATCTATTATTGAGATAGCCGAAGTCGATGGAGAACATCAATTTGAGGTTCTATCTACTAATGGTGACACTTTTCTCGGAGGAGAAGACTTCGACATTGCTTTAATAGAGTATCTAGCTGATGAATTCAAAAAAGAATCTGGTTTAGATTTGCATAATGACTCTGCAGCTTTACAACGTTTAAAAGAAGCTGCGGAAAAGGCCAAGATAGAGTTGTCGAGCAATCAACAGTCTGAAATAAATCTACCATATATAACTGCAGATACTTCAGGAGCTAAACACTTCGTTCATAAACTTACGAGGGCTAAATTAGAGTCTTTAGTTGAAGAATTAGTTAATAAAACTATCGAACCAACTAAGATTGCTCTAAAAGATGCTGGATTAAAAACATCTGATGTAGATGAAGTAATTTTAGTAGGTGGTCAAACTAGAATGCCTTTAGTTCAAGAAAAGGTTAAAGAATTTTTTGGAAAGGAAGCTAGGAAAGATGTTAACCCAGACGAAGCAGTATCTGTAGGTGCAGCTATTCAAGGTGCAGTATTGGCTGGAGATGTTACGGATGTGTTACTTCTAGACGTGACACCTTTAACTCTAGGCATAGAGACAATGGGTGGAGTAATGACACCATTAATTGATAAAAATACAACTATTCCCACCAATAAATCACAAGTTTTTTCTACAGCAGAAGATAATCAAACTGCGGTAACAGTACATGTTCTTCAAGGTGAAAGAAAACAGGCCGCAGAGAATAAAACTCTAGGCCAATTTAATTTAACAGATATTCCGGCTTCACCTAGAGGCATGCCTCAGATAGAAGTATCTTTCGATTTGGATGCAAATGGAATCCTTAATGTTTCTGCCAAAGACAAAGCAACTGGAAAAGAGCAATCAATTGAAATAAAAGCTTCCAGTGGACTGTCTGACGATGAAATAGAACAAATGGTAAAAGATGCAGAAGCTCATGCTGAAGACGATAAAAAGTTTGAGGAATTGGTTCAAGCCAGAAATCTTGGTGAAAATCTTGTACATAGCTG
>CEVR01042460.1_pt1 | contig 10610 bp, 7 predicted proteins | sample 356541 | NCBI WGS metagenome assembly CEVR01 (sample SAMEA2623734, study PRJEB7988) | marine metagenome | isolation source: saline water (ENVO:00002010), including
TCCACAGTTTCATTGGATAGCCAATCATATTTTACAATTGTAATCTCTGCTTGTATAGAATTAGCACTAGTTGAAGATGCAAGTGGTAAGGATGCGATGACCAACAGCAAAACTAATGCTGGTGCTATCCGCATGTTATCTCTATTTATTACAAAGTTGAAAGAGATATTGTTTCTATGAAAATTAATCTTCATTGATTAACATAGCATCATAGGTGACTATAGTGTCTTGATTAAGTGTTTTTGGTGGGTCTATTCTAGCAATAAACAACAAAATTAGTCCTAGTAAAATTAGAGCTGAATAACTCAAGACTTTGCCAGTTAGAAACGGTTCCGAATCTTCTGCCATTACTCCAAACCGAATTGTTCCATCCGGATCTGCTACACCAAGCATTGTCATAGCATCGATATGTACTTCGCGAATAGGACGCCCAAGCAAATCTGGTCCAGGATTTTGAACTCCTTGGTCACTACCTGGATTTGTTACTGTTGGAGTTGATGCAATATCGCGGACATGAGTCATACCATCTCTAACAATACCAAACACTGCGTATCCCCCATCATCCCTGTTCTCAGGGTCTAGGCCATGTTGTTCGTTATCGGTAATGTACCATTGCGAATCGGCAGAATCTTCCTCTGCACCTCTTGCCATACCCATTGCGCCATCAACATGTGATAAGTTCACATGATGTTCAAGCGGTATAGTCTCTCCAGTTCCTCCACCGCTACATTGTGGTGAAGTTATTGGATATGTTCCAATGACTTTGCATTCAGGATCTCCAGATTGAATAACAAAATCATTGACTACTCGATGGAAGAAAACTCCATCATAGATTCCTGTTTCAATATGTTGAATTATGTTACTAGTGGTTGTAGGCGCCCATTCTTCAAACAATTCTATGGTAATTCTACCCGATGTTTCTGATGATGTTAAGCCAGTGTGATATGTTACATCGATAACGAGTACTGCATTACCTTGGTAAGAACGATTCATCGGTGTATCTTCCTCAACTGGACCATCCGCCCACAGTGTAGGGTCTAAACCATTAGACCGCCAAGAAGGTTCATCATCAAGACCTGAAACATTTGCTGGTACAAGAACTAGCATGAAATTGAGAACCAACATTAACGCAATTCGTCCTCGCATGTCATTTCCAAAACTATCTCACTCATGAATAATTCTACATCGAAGCGTCATACTCATGAGCAAGTAGTTATTGGGTAGGGTTATGGCCGCTGACACCTCGTTGATTGAGGAAGACGTCTTGGTTGCTGAAATTGTAGAAGTTTTACCGAATGGAAGTCGCAGAGAATTGAATATCTCAATGATTTCAACTATTGCGGTTTCAATAGTGTTTTTATTGATGGCAATGTCGTTTGGCAAAGCGATTATGCATGATTCTAATCAAGAGGGTTCATTTTCTGGAGAGTGGTGGGAAACTCCATTACATCAACGTCACAAAATGGATTTGCCAATGGATTTGATGCGCGCTCAATTACCTGAAAATGGCACTCTTGAAGTAAAGCCATACACGGAACATTTCATCGAGGTTGAACTGCCATTAGAAGAGCAAGATGCTGGCACTCCAGGAGATGATTTAATGCACGTTGCTCTTTGGCTGCCTGATGTTGAAGAAGGAGTGAAAGTACCAGTAATTATGACAATACACCCTTACTATGACTTTGGTGGAGAAGGTATTCTTGGAGAAGATTCTTCACCAAATACTGTACCTGATGGCGGCGTTGGAAAATGGGTTTACGATACCTTTGTTCCTCACGGCTACGCTCTAGCCCAAGCCTCAACCTTTGGTACTGGTCAATCAACTCACTGTCAAGACGTCAAAGGTTTAGGTGAACAAATTGGCATACAAGCGGTAGTTGAATGGCTTGGCCAACAAGAGTGGTCAAATGGTAATGTAGGTTTGATGGGGAAATCCTATGCTGGTACAACCAATTGGGAAGCCGCACAAAACCCAAGTGAACATCTCAAAACAATTGTACCAATCTCTGGCTCGATAGGTGTTCAAGAAATGTTCTATCGCAATGGTTCATCTGAAAGCAGAGCAATGGTATATGATGCACTGTATGAAGGTGCGACTGCTGATGCAACATTTGATGATACCAGAATGTGCACTGATGATGCTATAGGGCCATTAAATCCACTAACAACATGGGCTGGAGCAGAATTTGGTGGCTCAAAGTGGAGCAAATACTGGGAAGAACGACGTCATTTACCTGATGTCTTGGAAAATTACCGCGGTAGTGTTTACTTAGTTTGGGGATTACAAGATTGGAATGTTGACCCATACCATGCATTCCCAACCTATCAAATGATGATTGACGCTGGAATTAATGCCCGAGCGATTGCTGGACAATGGGCTCATAATTACCCAGATCAACCAGATAGACACTCTGAATTAAGCTCTGGGTACGGTCAAGAAGCCTATCCAAATATGAGCAGGATGGATTGGGCTGTTGAACTATTTGGCTGGTTTAATTATTATCTCAAAGATATCGGCGAAGAGCCTGAACCTATGGTTCAAATTCAAACCAATGATGGACGTTGGCATGTTGAAGAAACTTGGCCACCTGAAGACATGACGTGGGATTTACAAGATATTGGTACTAATTGGTTGATTACTGGAAGTTCAGTAAATGGCTTTGGCTCATCAGTTACTTTAGTCAGTGAAGAATTATCTGAATTAACCCATATATCTGGCTTACCTACTTTACATTTAGATGTCACAACACAAAGCTGTCAAGGCGGACAGATTTTCGCAACCTTATATGATAATACTGCTGATTTAAGACTAGGGCATGCCACTATGGATGTTCGCTATCGTGATGGAGGATATGATGCTAAAGCAACTGCTCCTTTTACCTCATATACTATGCTAATGGAGTTTAATCCTCTTGATGTTATAGTTCCTGCTGGACATACACTGCGCATTGAATTAACAGAGAACGGAGAAGATTACTTGTCAAGCCCATGTGCAACAAATCCACTGGGTGGATTGGATGTCGATGGCGGAATAATCGGATTACCAATCATTGACAGACCTAACTCACACGATTCTTGGTTCTTTGCACCACCATGGTGGGACCAACATCCAATTCCAGAATGATATATTTCACAATTAGTTTCGGAAATATCGATTTCATGTACTTAGATAGCGTTAAAACCTACCTTTGAGTCGGAGTAACATGCACATTTCTGGAAAAATATTCATGGCGATTGGTATTGCTATCTGTTTAATTGGAGGGATTATGATGGCCGTGGGTGGCAGTAATATTGATGACTCTGGAGAGTGGGACGTCGTCGAAAAAAGTGAATGGAATGGACAAAATGGAATATTTGAATTTGAAGATGATGGAGATTATCTTGTAATGGTTAGAGATACTGTTTCATGCGACTCATTTAGCCTTACTATCACTAATACATCATCGGGTGCTCAAGAAAGTTATGAGCCTGAGGAATGTACTGAAGATGGTAGTAAACCTAAGGGATACAAGGATGACCCAGCAGGGTGGTATGACATGGGGAGTACTTTTTGGGTTTCAAATGGAGCGCATGAAATTAATGCTAGCCATGAAATTTACTTAGTACCTCTTTGGGAAGTAGTTGGAGAAGAAATCGGAGAAGCTGTGGAAGGATTCTTTCAAGGAGTTGCTGGCTTTGGAATAATATGCTGCGGTGGAATTTTCACTATCTTTGGCCTAATATTAGGATTATTAGTAAATAATGACCAACAAACGGTAATTGTTCAAAATGGTGCTATGCCTGGCATGACACAATATACCAATCAAACCATGATGACCCAACCAACAAAAGCATATGCCGATGTTCCAGTACAACCTCAAACCACAACTATGCAACAACCACAAGGTGAAGCTTTCTGGGATCAAGAACAGCCAAAAAATCCATTTTGATTAAGTGGAATTAGAATCCTGATTGAATAGGATTCCAAGGTAGAAGCCGCAGCAATTTACTATGATATCTGCTATTTTGTTATCCCAAGTTTCTTTGGCAAATTCATAGGGTAATACTAATTCGAGTAACTCCCAACCAATTGACAACACAAGAAAAAGATACCAATTGGTTATGACAAACCTGCCGACAATAAACCACTGGCAGAAATGACCAACTGACCACATATTTAGTAATACCAAACTATCACCTTATTCTTGTAAAATTGATTCCAAGTCTGATTTGATTCCATCTAGATTCCAATTTTCTTCGCTCCAACGAACTCGTTGCAAGCCATCTTTACCAACAATCACTATGCCATTCGTATGCTCGACATCATAGTAAACTGTATGGCCACGTCCTTCTATTGAAGTGCTATTTTCACTTTCTGTTAGAACTACAGTAATACCAAAATCTGACCATATTTGCTCTACGCTGGAAAAGTTACCATCAACAAAATCATCGGTTGTAAGGTAAGTCCAAGAGGTGTTGAAGTAATTCATGTAATCAATTAAGTCACTTGGACCATCGCGCCATGGATCGACTGTTATCGATAAAAATGTTAGATTATCTTCTAACTCATCAGAAAATTCCTCATATAGTGATTTTAAATCTACAGTAATGAAAGAACAAGCATCATGACAGTTCGTCAAAAAAAAGTTCACTATAATTACTCTCCCTTCGATACTTGAAGAATTGAACGTTGTATTATTTGAATCAATTAATTCAAAACTACGGTATGATTTGTTTGGTGAGATATCTTCCCCGCTATACAGATCATTATTTGGCGATGTACAACCTGCTAAAACGAGATTAAGAAGTATCAACCAAAGAACTGCTGACTGCCTCATTAAGACTCCTCAGTTCTTGATTTTTCTAAGTATAGCGGTAGCAAATAAGGCAAATAGAATGAAACCATAGGACATTATCAAGGACACAATTTGCGGGTTCTGCTCGTCTATCAATTGTGGCTCAGGGTGGTATTCGTAAAGGGTCATCGATTGGAAACCACCGCCGCCACCGCCGCCACCGCCGCCACCACCGCCGCCGCCGGAGTTGGCGTTACTCATGTCTGCTTCTCCATGATAACACAACAAGAAATATGGGAAACCAATCATTCCAACTGTATTTCCATCAGTATTTACAACAGTCTTGGAAGAGCCACTTAATGGCGTAGAAACATAATAATAGGTTCCTTGAGGGAATTCTGGAGTTGCAGCAAAACGACCATTACATTGATCCAATTCACCCATGCCAGAAACATAATTCCAGTCGTCAATTCCGTTGTACCCTTGATCACCGCCTTCAGAGGTTCTTTCAACCTCATATGATGACTTTAGTGGAATTACTTGGCCATTGCTATCCCAACCATACATGCCGTAGATTGGATAACCGTCAAATGCCCAACCAATGATCGGTGAATGTGTTGTTGGATCTAAATCTGTGTAATCATAATTGGCAATAGTTTCACCATTTGGATCATCCCAGAATTGGCACATCGCATCAAAATGATAGTGCACTCCACCCGGCCCATTGTGCGCCCCACAATAACCAAGATCGATCGGTTGACGGTCTTCATCAAAGTAAAGGAATTCAAGTGCTACTGCATCTCCACCTGGTCCTTCCTCAGGGCCAAAAATAGGCACTCCGTTGACAGCAACAGCAACAGCACCTCGAGCTGGAGCGCATTCATAGGCTCCATTAGCGGCTGGGCAATTTGCAGAATTATGACCTCCGTTAGTATCCTCTACAGGATTTAGAGGGATTGTCCAATCCATATTTTGTTCATCAGCATTAGCAGCAAAAGTGGACAGCCAATTGTGATTAGGAATAGCATTCGATATTACTTCCATATTGTTTGAATTAACAGTAACTGAAACCTCACACTGGAACCATGGGCCAGATCCTCCTCCGCCACCTGATTGTCCTGCGCCTCGAGTGTTAGAATTGTATGAATTACCTTCTCCATTTAGATCTTTTACCCATGGCCCTTGACCATTTTGACATAGCCAAGAATCTTCAGGTGCCCAATCTGGAAGGGTGCAACCATCAGCACCTACAGTATCTCCTGACGGAGTATTAGGACATTGGTCAACATCGTCGCTAACACCATCATTATCAGTATCTTTTTGTGAATCTGAGCAACCAAATGAATCAACTAATTCGCCACTGGGAGTATTTGCACAGTTATCATCGGCATTACTGACCCCATCGCCATCTGTGTCTTTTTGTGATAGTGCACAACCATTGGAGTCTACTAACTCGCCTGAAGGAGTATCTGGGCACAGGTCTTGGTCATTGGAGATATTGTCCATATCATCATCAAGTTCAGAGTCAGAACAACCACTCTGATATACTGGTTCTCCCGGTGGAGTATCATTACATTGGTCTACATCATTCAGTATTCCATCTAAATCGTCATCTCCCACAGGTTCTGGTGGCACCGGTAAATTTACTATTACCATATCAGAAGAGGTGGAAAACAAGCCACATGTAGCATATATCGTACCGTTTGTATTGATATTATCAGTATCGAAAGTCATGGTGAATTCACCGGTTTCTGTGCTTAAGACTCCAAGAACATCCAGAGCCGGACTCTGATATTTTGGACGGTATTCTACAGCACAGGTTTCAGTAAATCTGTGAATAAGAACTCCATTTAGTGTCCCATTAGAAGATCCTTCAATCGGTTCATTCCACTGAAATGATATTACTACATCATCCTCTAGAGGTGGAATGATGGTTACATTTTGGAAGGATGAATCACTGTTTAACCCTGCTAAATCAGTGACGATTACCTCTGCTACCCATTGCCCTGGTTGAGACAAAGGAATCTCTACTGACCAACTCCCAGAAGCATCAATAGCAGTTGATATTGGTTCAAAAGGCTCAATTGCAGTGAATGAATCAATGAACCTAATAGTTACTGTTGAGGATGAAACTAACTCATCGATCGCAAAACCATTGATGGAAATATTTTCTCCATCCCACACTTTACTCTGTTCAGAAAACATTACTATTGGTGGTAAGTTAACTGCTTCTACTAAATCTCCTATTACTTCCTTATCAGAGTCATTGCTTTCTTCATCTGTTGGGTTATCCAATACAATAAGTAATCCACTACCAACAAGAATCATCACCAAAATACCTGAAAGTGCTGCGATTTTAGTATCCATTGAATAAAAACATTCTGCACTAGCCTATAATGTATATCTAATTGTGATTAGATAATTATTCAATTTCCAAACCTGAAGATTCTTGGTATTCCCAAGTTGCCAGCATACCGATCAAAAACCCTAGTGGCGCAACCATCATTCCTAACACTAAAATTGGTGTTGAAACATACATTGGTCGATCACAAGCCAACATTCGTAACCAGATATATCGTCCTGCAAGTACATCAAATGCTAGGAAATGAAGCCAACCAACAATGATGACTTTGTCATCTGAAAAGAATTCTACAATTATTTCTGGAGTGGGCATTTCTGCGCCTAGAGTAATGAAGATGTCAGGAAGGCTAGGGATGGCAAGAATCGCATACGGGATACATAATGGCAATACGGCAATTCGAAGATCGCCAACTATTTTTTTGGTTATATCGTGACGTGGAGCAAACCACATAAGACCCCAAATTGGGATAATATAAATCGAAGATATCCAAAACATTACTATTTCTATTTCCATAATTATTCCTCCTCAAGGTATTTTTCTGCATCTCGTCTCAAGAACTTAGAATAAAATGCAGGGAGTAAGATTAGGCTTGATAGAAGAGCCAAAGTAATTGCAACAACAAAAGCTTGACCAAATAATCGCAGGGGAAGTAAGGCTGAGAGATTTAGTACAGCAAATCCACCAGCGGTGCTCAAAGCTGCACCAAACATCGCCCTTCCGGTTGTTGCAGATGCATTCTCTACCCATTGTAATTGAGTGCCTCGTGGATTATGTTCTACTTCTTCTTCTAATCTTATTGTGAAGTGAACAGCATAATCAACACCAAGTCCCAATGATAATGCTCCTATTGTTACTGTTTGTGGATTTATTTGATAACCGGTATAACCCATCAAACCATAAACCCAACAAACAACCATCATCAATGGAATCCAAGAAATAAATCCACGTGCTAAACCTTGTGAGATGTCTTTTTGTCTAAACGAATGTATTGATACCAACATCAAAAGTATAACTATTGCAACTATCGCTGTAGACTGAATTGAAGATGCTGCAACATCTGATGTGGTTTGAGCATTAATTAGGCTACGCCCACTAATTCTTAATTCTCCTTCAACAGTAAAATCCTCTTCAATCTCGGCAAGTAATTGCTCCATACGTTTGGTTAAATCAACAGTTTCTTGCCAGTTAAGAGTATTTGCTTGGAAAGAAATCAAGGTTTGTTGGCCATTAGAATGAAGTTGAGCACTCGATAGATTTCTACCGGTTTCATTTTGTAATAACCAGTTAGATAAATCATCCCATGAGCCCGGATTACCTGCTTCTATAGAATTCATCAATGAATCTAAGGCACCATATTCAACTCGTGATTCCTCGATTAAATCCCATAAACCAGTCGGAACTCCGGTTAAATCATCGCTTTGAGAAAGTTTTGATATTGTCATATTCCATGAGGCCCATCCCTCACTGCTCAACACTTCACCGTCAAAGACCACATACAATGGCGACCTACTACTTTGGAAGTCTTCAGAAAGCATGAGAAAATCTGCAACTACTGGTATATCTGGGTCAAATTGTTCACTTTGTTCAAATCCAACTTCTAACTGTTGAAAACCGATAAACATCGGAATTAACAACAATACCGCAATGACTCCTACTTTCATTGGCTGCATTGACAATCGCCCCAGTCCTTTGGCAATAGGGCCAATTTCAATTTTACTCGCCTTGTCCAATGGTAACTTCTTTGGAGGAATAATCGACATCAATGCTGGCAATGCAGAAATACTAAGTAAATAGATCAAAAACAAACCAATTGCAATAACTGTTCCAAATACTTGTAAGAATGATAATGCAGAAAATCTAAATGATAAAAATCCAATCATATCGGTAAATATTGCAATCAGTAATGCAATAGAGGTGAAAATTGTGCCTTTCCTAATAGCTATTTTTCGTGCTTCTAAAGAAAAATCCCTCAATGTCGCTTGTGAAGAATCAACTGCAGAATTCTTTAATTCTTCTCTCACCCTTAACACAACGTGCAAACCATAATCAACACCAATTGCCAATAACAAGACTGGTATTGAATTCATTGCAGCATTAAATACCATGTTGACGCCAAAATATTGCAACCACCCAGACAAACCATAAGTCGCTGCTATAGCAAAAATAGTCAAAACCATAACATAAGCAGTCTCTCTTTTACTACGGAAATTAAACCACAGAATTATTGCCAATAACATAAATGCAGAACCTGTAAGCATACCAATTTCTTTACCGATATTCTCGGATGATTCAACACCAAATTTTGAAAATGAGAATATTCTTAATTCATCATCAGTTGAAACTTGTTGTAATTCTAACAGCAATAAGTCTGACCAATCATTAATTCTTGCTTCAATTTTACCAAATTCATTTTCTTCATAACCATGAACTAATGGATCTGAACTAATTGCTAATGTAGTAATTATTGGGCCTGACATATTCCATGGATCTTCACGTGATTCTAATGGCATATTTGCAAGAATTATTGATCTATAATCGATAGATTGCTGGCCTTTCAACCCATATAAATCGCCAATCATTGCGGTAAGATTTTGCTCCATTGATACTTTTTGTAAATCACTCTTATTGGAATTAAATCCGAACAAAGAATATGTTAGATATATTGTTTCATTGATTTGCTCTGTTAGATTATCTCTGCTGTCTATTCTTGAAAGCCATTGCTCAGGATTCCCTGGCTCCCACTGCATCAACATATCAGCAGAAATTGATGTCAATTTTGGAATTGTATTTGCCTTAAGGACCAAATTTTGTAAAGAATTATTAAAATCGACATCGCTACTATTGCGCAATTCTTCGATTGCAGTGGTAATATTTAGTAACCACGCTTGAGAGTTAACAGGGTCTTGAATTGTTTGCCATTGAATTACACTGCTAACCATTCCAAAACTGGCTTGTGAACCGAAAAGAGGATATTGATATTCAAGAAAATTAGAATTGTTTAGCATTATAGCCTCTGTTAATGCCAATTGTTGCCAAGTATCATTCAACAGCAAATCTCCTTGTGCAATATCGTCTATAACCCTCACAAAGTCTATCGATGCTTGATATTCATCTTCGATTTCATTTAGCAAAGCAACGGTTTCATTATCTGGAAAAAATCCATCTTCACTATTGTCGAATTTAAGATACATCCCACCAGAAGATAAAATTATCAAGACCAATAAAACACATGCTAAGACCGTTTTTGGTCGCTCAACACTCTTATCGGTAAGAGCAAAGAACGGATTTCCCATGGTGTCAAGAACCATCATTTATCTTATAGTGATGTGGTATTTACCACAACAAAATTCTCTAATTATGAGGAGGTACAATAACTCGGATTATTCCTCATAAGGTTGCCAATCTTCATCGCCTTCTAGCCGATACCACCAGTAACCATCTTCATCTTCAAACCATTCTGTACCATCTTCATC
>CEVR01012506.1_pt1 | contig 10602 bp, 8 predicted proteins | sample 356541 | NCBI WGS metagenome assembly CEVR01 (sample SAMEA2623734, study PRJEB7988) | marine metagenome | isolation source: saline water (ENVO:00002010), including
TTTTACAAGCTTATGATTTTTTAGAATTAAATAAAAAAGAAAATTGTATATTGCAAATCGGTGGTTCTGACCAATGGGGAAATATAATTAATGGAACTGAACTTATAAAAAGACATTCTAATAATATAGCCTACGGTCTAACTACTCCATTAATTACGTTAGCTGGTGGAACCAAAATGGGTAAAACTGAAACTGGAGCTATATGGCTAGATAAAAATTTATTATCATCATATGAGTATTGGCAATTTTGGAGAAACACTGATGATAACGATGTAATTAAATTTTTAAAAATGTTTACAGATTTAACAATTGATGAAATTAATAAATCAAAAGATAATGACATAAATCAGCTAAAAATTAAATTAGCAAACGAAGCAACTACAATGCTACATGGCAAAAAAGAATCAGAAAAAGCTGAAGCTACAGCAAAAAAAACTTTTGAACAAAATTTAAGTGGTGAAGGATTGCCTACATACAGTATAAGTAAAAGTAAGTTAAATAACTTAACAATAGTTGAATTGGTTTCTTTAACGAAAATACAAATTTCAAAGAGTGAGGTAAGAAGATTAATTAAAGGAAGTGGAATTAAAATTAATAATAAAACAATCGATGATGAAAAGTATTTAATAAAAAATGAATCATTTAATAAAGATGGTTTTCTTAAACTTTCGATAGGTAAGAAAAAACATATTAAAATAGAATTAGATTAATTTTTTTTAATTTTATCTAAAGTTCTAGTTATAAATCTTGGAGTTAGAGTTTTAATTGGATTAACTGTAGTTTTTAACTTTTTAGGTGGCCCTTTAATTTTAAAACTTACACCAAATACACCTTCTCCAACTTTCTTTCCAACTAATATATCTCCTAAAAGAGGTATAGATGAAATAGTACGATTGATTGTTCTTGCTGGCACCAAAGTTCCCCTTAAACTTATTAATTTATTTGTTTCAATATATCCCTCCATTAAAATAGAAATTGCCGGTCCAATTGCATAAATTTCTTCGATTGTCATTAAATTATCTTTGTTCGAAAAAATCATTTCAAAATCTGTAAATCTAATACCTTCTCCAGTTAGAGTGTCAGCTATTCCTTGAAGAGATGCTAAGGACAATAACTTTGCTAGTGCTGGTACTTCTTTTACCTTAAAATTATCAATTTTAAGCACTGATTTTGAAACATTTGTTTTTTTTACAGATTGAAAATCAAGAGTGCCTTTTTCAAAACCTTTTATAAACTTATATCTATTAACTAAAGGTTTAGGGTAATCTGAAAACAGAGTTGTAACTTTTTCACCATTTTTTGTTGTATTAATTGTCAACTTCAATTCTTTGTTATTGGAAAAATTAGAGTCTAATACTAAATTTTTAATTTTATTATTTCTAAATTCTATTGAAGCTTTGAAGTCTTGAAGATAATTAATTTGATCAATGTAAACTTGTTTTAAATCAACAATTATTTTGTTATTTAGATTTTCAAAAATATCAAAGAAATTTTTGCCACTATCATTAAACATATTATCTAGCAATTTAATACCATCATATGTTGAACCGGTTATTATATAATTTTTTTTTTTTGAAATGATAGAATAATCATTTTGTATTTGATCATTAGTTAAGTAGTTATTAACTATTTTATCAAATTTAATAATTTTAAAATTTTTATTAATAAAAAGGTTCTTAATATTAAAAATATTTACTTCATCTTCAAAATTAATATTATTAAAAATTAACTCTTTGTTTTTAGTATATTTGCCTTGAGCTTTTAAATTAGATTTTTTATTTTTATTTTTAATATAATTTAATTCCTCAAATAATATTTCATTTTTATCAAAGTTTATGTCGAAATCAAAATTGTATAACTTTTCTGATTTATTTATTTTCAAGTTTAAATTATCGGATAAACCATTTATTGAATACTTGCTTGAAAATAAAAGTTCATACTTATTTTTTGAATAAATAATATCAATTACATTTTCACTAAGATAAATTTTCTCATTATATTCTGGTAGATACTTCTTAATTTTTTCGTATTTTGATAAATATTTTAATTCGTTAATTTTTATCTTTGATTTAGTTATAAAGTTTTTTATTTTAAAATTTTTAGTTATGTCAAATGAAAAATTTGAGTTAGATGATATTTTCGAATTTTGTATATTTAAATTATCCTTATATTCATTTAAAAAAATAGACAAAATTTTGTCATTTAAAAATCCACCTTTATTATCTAGTTCCCCTTTTACTTGATAAGTTTCATTCATTCTTTTAATAAATATTTTTTTTGAAGTAAAATTTATTTTATTAAAATCAAAAGATGCATTTTTCAGTTCATAACTGCCTTGTTTAAACTTAAAATTTAAATTTAAGTTATCTAATCTATAATCGTTTAATAATTTTATTTTTGTTTCTTTAATATCTCCATATATTATATAGTCTTTATTTATTTTTCCTTTTTCATCAAATTCAACATCGATATTGAACCTTAAATCTCCATCTTTTAACATTCTTGAAAAAATATAAAATTTGGCTGAACCAGTTTCAGCTTGATAAATATCTATAAAATCACTAATTTTATTATATTTAGTTTGAATTAATGCTTTTTTTATTCCAAATTCCTCTTTTAGATATGATTTTATCGAAATGTTGAAACTTAATTTCTCTAGTGGAATTTCATTATTATTGAAAATGAATATTGGATTTTTGGACTGAATATTAATAATAAAATTTTTAATATCTAGCTTTAATTTTACCTTTTTTAAATTTATATCAGTTTTATCATTATATGATTTTAGTTCTTTTTTTATATGATTATTAAATTTTACTGTTTCAACTCCAATTGTGCTTAAATAAATGACAAATAATGAAGTTAATAATAAAATTATTCCTATTGTTATAATAAATTTTTTAATCATTTATTTTATATAGTGAGCTTTCTAAAAAGTTATCAATTTCTCCATCTAATACCTTGTCAGGACTTGTGCTTTCAACTTGTGTTCTATTATCTTTAACTAATCTATAGGGATGCAAAACATATGATCTTATTTGATGTCCCCATCCAATATCGGATTTGGCGTTTTCTTTATTTTGAGCGTCTTGTTCTTTTTTCTTTAGTTCAAATTCATATAGTCTTGCTCTTAGCATGCTCATACAAGTTTCTTTATTTTTATGTTGAGATCTTTCGTTCTGACATTGTACAACTATTTTTGTTGGTAAATGAGTAATTCTTACAGCACTATCTGTCGTGTTTACATGTTGACCTCCAGCTCCACTTGATCTGTATGTATCAATTCTTAAATCTTTATCTAAAATTTCAATTTTAATATTTTCATCTATTACTGGATAGACCCATACACTTGCAAAACTTGTGTGCCTTCTAGCACCTGAATCAAAAGGTGAAATCCTAACTAATCTGTGAATTCCAGATTCTGCTTTTAGATATCCAAAAATATATTCCCCTTGAATTCTAATAGTTGAAGATTTTATGCCAGCTTCATCTCCTCTATGTTCACTAATTAATTCTGTTTTATAATTTTTATATGATGCCCATTTAAGATACATTCTTCTTAGCATTTCAGCCCAATCTTGACTTTCTGTTCCACCAGCTCCAGCATGGATTTCAATATAAGCATCTAAATTATCAGTTTCATTCGATAAAAAGCATTTAATTTCGTTTTGTTTTACTTTTTTAATAAGTTTTTTTATATTATTTATGGATTCGTCAACAACTGATTTATTATTTTCTTCTATGGCAAGTTTATATAAATCAAATAAATCTTTACTATCTTGTTTTGATAGATTGAAAGAATTTATTAAATCGTCATAGATCTTTTTTTCTTTAATAATTTTTTCTGCCTTAAGATTATTATCCCAAAAATTTGGATCGGATATTTTTTTATTTAGATCAGTTAGTTTTTGATAAATATTTCGCTTTTCAAAGATACTCCTTGATTCTTTGATTAATTTTATCAACTTCTAAAATATATGACTCTATATTAACTTCCATTAGTAAAAATTAAAAATATTTTTTTTATTTAATTTATGTTCTAATTCATAAGTACTCTTAAAATCTTTGTTTTCCAATTGATTTTTTTTGTATGCTTCAACTATAGTTTTTTTAGATAAAAAATTAGCTTTTTGACCTGTAACGGGGTCAATAACCATCATTTTTATGTTTTTTGCAACTTTAAATGGTCTTGCGTCTTTTTTATTAACTGCATTTTTTATAAAAGATTTAAAAATAGGCATTGCTGTTTTAGACCCTGTTTCATATTTCCCTAAACTTTTTGGTTCATCATATCCAACGTAAACACCAATAACTAAGTTTGAAGTAAATCCTATAAACCAAGCATCTGTATTTTCATTAGTTGTTCCTGTTTTTCCTGCTAAATCTAAATTTAAATCTTTTAATCCTTTTCCCGTTCCTCTTTGAATGACACCTTCTAACATAGATGTAATTTGATAAGCAGTTTCTGAAGAGAAAACTTTTTCAAAATTATCTTTTATTAATGGAATTTTCTTTCCTGAAAACGAAATTTGATCACAAGTTTCACATTTTCTTTTTTCTGAATTGTAAATAGTATTGCCTTCACTATCTTGAATCCGATCAACAAATATTGGATCAACAAGCTTTCCTCCATTAATAAATGAACAATATGCAGTTGTTAGCTTAAGAAGTGTTGTTTCTGCAGATCCTAAAGAAATAGACATAAGCTCTTCAGGATTATCATAAATATTTAATTTTTTTGTCAAACTTGTAATTTTTTTTACCCCAAGTTCTTGGGCTATTCTTACTGTCATCAGATTTCTTGATTTCTCAATTCCAGTTCTAAGTGTTGATGGTCCATAAAATTTTTTTCCATAATTTTCTGGTTTCCAAAGCTTTAAATCCACTCCTTGATCTAATACAATCGGAGCATCCAAAATTAAAGTTGAAGGAGTAAATTTATTTTCTAATGCTAATGCATAAATGAATGGCTTAAATGCGGAACCTGGCTGCCTTTTAGCTTGTGTCGCTCTATTAAATTCACTTCTCTTAAAACTAAATCCTCCAGAAATTGCCAATACTCTTCCTGTATAAGGATCCATCACAACTATACCTCCATTAGCTTGCGGTAGTTGTCTTAAGCTATAAATATTTTCTTTGATTTTTTTTACATATATCAAATCACCAACTCTAAATAATTCATTCATTTCCTTTTTGGTCCACGATATATCGCTTAAATTAATTTTACCCCTAGACTTATTAGTAGTTTCTATTTCAACTAAAAATTTTTTTACTTTTTTTACTATCGCTATTTCCCAACCAATAGATTTTTCCAAATAAAATTTTTTTAAATTTTTGTCCCAATCATTTGTAATTTTTTTATTTGTTAAAGGTCCTCTCCATCCTTTTCTCTTATCATATTCTAATAAACCATTTCTTAACGCTTGGGTTGAGATAGATTGAAGGTCTAAACTAATTGGTGTTTTTATATTTAAACCTTTTTTATAAACATATTGAAATCCATATTTTTCAACAATAGATTTTCTAACATCTTCAACATAATATCTGGCATCTTCAAGAAATATTTTTTTTCTTTTTTTTAATTTAATTTTTTTTTTTACAAGTTCTTCATAAACTTTTTCATCTATGTATTCATTATCGTAAAGATTTTTTATAACTAAATTTCTTCTAAACTTTGCTAGCTCTTTATTTTTATATGGATTATATCTGCTAGGTGCTTTTGGAAGGGCAGCTAATAATGCCGCTTCTGTATAATTTAATTTACTAATTGGTTTATCAAAATATTCTAAACTCGCTGAAGCTATTCCATATGCACCTTGGCCAAGGTAAATTTGATTTAAGTACAGTTCTAAGATTCTTTGTTTAGAAAGAACTCTTTCTATTCTAAAAGCTAAAATTGCTTCTTTAATTTTCCTATTTAGACTTACTTCATTACTCAGAAGAAAGTTTTTAGCTACTTGTTGAGTTATTGTTGATGCTCCTTCTAATCTTCTTGAGTATATAATATTTGAAATATTATTTATTACAGCTCTCAACACACCTTTTGCATCAACTCCAGGATGAGTAAAAAAATTCTTATCTTCAGCAGATAAAAAGGAGTTGATTACTTTTATTGGTATAGAATTATATGGAACAAAGATTCTTTTTTCAGATGAAAAATCACTTACCAGTTCCCCTCCACCAGAATACAACTTGCTAGAAACTGGGGGTTTATAATTCATTAAAAATTTGTAATCTGGCAATCTATTTGAATATGTCCAAAGAATAGCAATTATTGATATTAAAGATGCAAAAGAAGCAGTAATAAATAACAATAATATTTTTTTTACCCAAGGGATCATTTTAGTATTATTTATTATGTGAATTTGTTAATGTTAAGGCACAGAATTTATAAAAAACAAATGAAAACATACAATCAAAAATTATGGCAAAGAATTTATATATTGATGCATCGCATCCGAGCGAAACTAGAGTTGTACTTAAATCAAACGAATATATTGAAGATTACGAATACGAGAATTTAAATAATACTTTAATAAAAAATAATATTTACTTAGGTAAAGTGAGCAGAGTTGAGCCGTCTCTTCAGGCAGCATTTGTTGATTTTGGAAGAGAGAGACATGGCTTTTTATCATTTAACGATATTCAATCAGATTATTACCAATTACCACAAAGTGATTTGGAATTAATCAAAAAAGAAGAAGAACATGCTAGAGAAGAATTAATTAAAGAAAGTGAAAAAAATGAAGAAAATATTTTACAAGATAGCAATAATGACACCAATCAAGATCCAATAGAAAAAAGCCCTGAAGATATTAAAATAGAAAAAAAAAAAGATAAAAAATTTCCTTCAAAAAGATACAAAATCCAAGAAGTTATAAAGCCTAATCAAGTTATCCTTGTGCAAGTATTAAAAGATGAGAGAGGTTTAAAAGGTGCAGCTTTAAGTACTTTCATCTCAGTTGCAGGAAAATATATAGTGTTAATGCCTAACACTCCAAAGGGAGGCGGTATATCTAGAAAAATTTTCAATCCAGCCGAACGAAAAAAAATAAGAACTATTTTAAATCAAATAATAATTCCTAAAGAAATGGGAATAATAGTAAGAACAGCTGGTTCTAATAAAACTAAAAATGAAATTGATAATGATTTAAAAAATCTAATTAAAGTTTGGGATAGTATTAAACAAAATGCAATGAATTCTATGGCACCTTCTTTAATACATAAAGAAAGTGATATAATAAAAAGATCTTTAAGAGACATGTTTGATGAAGATACGGCCAGCATTATAGTGGAAGGAAATGAAGGTTATCAAAAAACAAAAAATTATATGAAATTAATGATGCCACAAAATGTTAAAAAAATTAAAAAATATAGAGACAAGACGCCATTATTTTTTAAAGAAAAAATAGAGTCAAAATTATATGAAATATTTGAGACCGAAGTAAAATTAATTTCAGGTGGATATCTAGTAATTAATCAAACAGAGGCTTTAGTTTCTATAGATGTTAATTCTGGAAAATCAATTAAACAAAAAAATGTTGAAAGTACTGCGCTTGATACAAACCTAGAGGCTGCTGAAGAAATAGCGAGACAAATTAAAATTAGAGACTTGTCAGGGTTAATTATTATAGATTTTATAGACATGCTGAGTTACGGAAACAGAAGAAATGTAGAAAGAAAGTTAAAAGATAAATGCAGATCAGACAGAGCAAGAATTCAAATAGGTAGAATAAGTAATTTTGGATTATTAGAAATGTCAAGACAAAGACTTAGGGAGAGTAACGTAAAATGGAGAATTGGACTTTCAAATGAATCTTTTGCACTAAAAATAATAAAATTATTAGAATTAAAATCAATAGAAAATAAAGCAAAAATAATTAAATTATATGCAAATGAAAAGATAACTAATTTTATAAATGAAAACTATTTAGATGAAATAGGATATTTTAAGAAAAAAAATAAACTTAGCATTGAAATTAGTCATGACAATTCTCTAAGTTTTTCAGACTACGTTGTAGAATTTTTATCTAAAACAAACAAAACTATTGAAAAAATTGAAAAAATTTCAATATTAAAAAAACCATTATTAAATAAAGAAAATAAACTATCTAATAATTTTAAAATTAAAAAAATTACGAGTAGAAAAAAATATTATAAAAAAAAATATTATAAAAAAAAACCTAAATAATTCCTTTTTTGGGAGAAGATGCACTTCCATAAATATTTTTTTCAATCCTTCCAGATAAATAAGATTTTCTTCCTGCTATAACTGCAAATTTCATAGCTTCAGCCATACCAAAAGGATTTTTAGCTTTAGCAATGGCAGTATTTATAAGCACACCATCGCATCCCATTTCCATTGCTATTGATGCATCTGATGCCTGTCCCAAGCCAGCATCAATAATCAATGGCAACTTCGTTTGTGACCTTATAATTCTAACATTTAATTTATTTTGAATTCCCATGCCTGATCCAATAGGTGATGCTAAGGGCATAATTGCACAAGCTCCAACATTTTCTAGTCTTTTTGCCATTAGTGGGTCATCGTTACAATATACCATCACTTTAAAACCTTCTTTTGTAAGTACCTCAGTAGATTTAAGAGTTTCTATCATATCGGGAAAAAGATTTTTTTTATCTCCTAAAACTTCTAGTTTTACCAATTTCCATCCCCCTATTTCCCTAGCTAGTCTTAATGTTCTAAGCGCATCTTCAGATGTAAAACACCCTGCTGTATTTGGCAAATAAGTAATTTTTTTTGGATCGATATAATCCATTAACATTGGTTTTTTTTTATCTGAAATATTAACTCTTCTAACTGCAACTGTAACTATGTCTGCTCCAGAAATTTTTATGGCTTTTGCACAATCTTGCATATTATTATATTTTCCTGTTCCAACAATTAATCTGGAATAAAATTTTTTTTTTGCAATTGTTAGTATATCTTTATTTTTCATTATCCACCGCCTATAAAGTGAACTACTTCTATAAAATCTTTATTTTTTAACATGATTTTTTTTATTTTTTTTTTATCAATAATTTTATTATTATATTCAATGGCTACATTGTTTAACTTAATATTGAATTGTTTGATTAAATTGTCAATATTAGAACTTTTATCAATTAATATATTTTTTCCATTAAATTTAATTTTTATTTTATTTTTCTTCTTCATGTATTATAAGTTCAAAAATGAACAAAATTTTAATTATAAATGGTCCAAATCTTAATCTATTAGGTGAAAGAGAACAATCACAATATGGTTCCACTACATTTAATGACTTGAAGCAAATGTGTCAAAAAACTTCTGAAGATATTGGGATAAAATTAGACTTTAAACAATCAAATATTGAAGGTGAATTAGTTAATATTATTCAAGAGGCAAGAAATGATTACAATGGCCTTATTATTAATGCTGCTGGGTTTACACATACTTCAGTAGCCATAAGAGATGCTTTAAGTATTTTTAAAAATCCAATAATAGAACTTCATATTTCAAATATTTACAAAAGAGAAGAATTTAGACATAAATCTCTTATTAGTGGAGTTGTTACAGGTATAATTTGTGGGTTGGGAGTTAACGGCTACATTTTAGCCATAAATGCAATGCATGACTTGTTAAGTAATGGAAATAGATAAAAAAATAATTCAAAAATTGCTTCAAACTTTGGAAGAACTAAAAAAATCTATTAAAAATAAAGATTTATCAATAACTGAATTTAAAGAAGATAAACAAGAAATCTTGGAAGAGACTGGTATAATAATTAAAAGCCCAATAGTTGGAACGGCTTATCTTGCTCCAGAACCAGGTGCAAAAAAATTTGCCGAAGTAGGAAAAAAAATAAAAAAAGGAGATAGTGTAATAATTGTAGAAGCTATGAAAACAATGAATCATGTGCCTTCCCCTTCAGACGGAGTTGTTAAAAAAGTTTGTGTAGAAGATGGTCAGCCAGTTGAATTTGGTCAACAACTTATCATTATTGAATAATGTTTAAAAAAATATTAATTGCTAATAGAGGTGAAATAGCTGTTAGAGTTATTCGTGCGTGCAAAGAATGGGGAATTTCAACTGTAGCAGTACATTCCGATGTCGACAAAGAAAGTATGCATGTAAGATTAGCTGATGAAAGTATATGTATAGGATCTCATCAACCTGCAAATAGTTACTTAAATATTCCTACAATAATGTCAGCTATAGAATTAACAAATTCTGAAGCTGTGCATCCTGGTTATGGATTTTTATCTGAAAATTCAAGTTTTGCAAAAATTTTAGAGGATAATAATATTAAATTTATAGGACCTTCTTCAAAGTTAATTAAAATGATGGGAGATAAAATTGAGGCAAAAAAAATCGCAAAGAAAAATGGTCTACCAGTAATAGAGGGATCTGAAGGTGGGGTATCAAATATTAAAGAGGCAAAAGAAATTTGTGAAAAGATTGGATTTCCAGTTTTAATTAAAGCTGCTGGTGGGGGTGGAGGCAAAGGTATGAAAATAGTTAATAATGAATCAGAATTTGAAAAATTATTCTCCTTAGCAAAATCTGAAGCACAAAAATATTTTGGTAATGATGAAGTATATATTGAAAAATTTTTTCAA
>CEVR01064720.1_pt1 | contig 10579 bp, 6 predicted proteins | sample 356541 | NCBI WGS metagenome assembly CEVR01 (sample SAMEA2623734, study PRJEB7988) | marine metagenome | isolation source: saline water (ENVO:00002010), including
GAAAATGTATTATAGTCATAAAAGAGTAAATTTAAACCTGAAAGGATTAGAATAAAAGATGAAAAGAACAAAAGTAAAAAGTTTATTAAACGAGAAAGCAACAGGACAAGAAATTTGTGTAAAAGGATGGGTAAGAACCAGAAGGGGAAGTAAACACGTTTCTTTCATTGCTCTAAATGATGGTTCTACAATTAATAATATTCAGGTTGTAGCAGAAGGAGATCATTTTGAAGAGGGTTTAATTAAAAGAATCACAACAGGAAGTGCAATTTCGGTTATTGGTATATTAGTAGAATCTAAAGGAGGGGGTCAAAATGTAGAGGTGTTGGCAGCAGCAATTGAAATTTTAGGTGATGCAGATGCAGATGAATATCCTTTACAACCTAAAAAACATTCCTTAGAATTTTTAAGAGAAAAAGCGCATTTAAGATTCAGAACAAATACTTTTTCAGCGGTTTTCAGAATAAGACATGCTTTAACTTTTGCTGTGCATAAATTCTTTAACGATAAAGGATTCTCAAATATCCATACTCCTATAATTACAGGTGTAGACGCGGAAGGAGCAGGAGAAATGTTTCAGGTTATTAATTTTGATTTAGAAAATATACCAACACAAAACGGAAAAATTGATTACACACAAGATTTTTTTGGTAGTAAAACAAATCTTACAGTTTCGGGTCAGTTAGAAGCAGAATTAGGAGCTCTAGCTCTTGGTCAGGTGTATACTTTTGGCCCTACTTTTAGATCAGAAAACTCCAATACTTCTCGTCATTTATCTGAGTTTTGGATGATTGAACCAGAAGTTGCTTTTGCAGACTTAGAAGAGAATATGGATTTGGCAGAAGAATTTTTAAAATACTGTATTCAGTATTGCATAACAAATTGTGTAGATGATTTAAAGTTTTTGGATGATAGATTAGCCAATGAAGAGAAAAATTTAAAAAAAGAAGCAAGATCAGACATGGGATTATTAGAGCGCCTTCAGTTTGTAATAGAAAATGACTTTGAAAGACTAACCTACAGAGAAGCAATTGATATTTTAAGAAATTCGAAACCAAACAAAAAGAAGAAGTTTAATTATATTATAGAAGGATTTGGATCTGACTTACAGTCAGAGCACGAACGATATCTTGTAGAAAGAAAATTTAAAAAACCAGTAATAATTACAGATTATCCTAAAGGAATTAAAGCGTTTTATATGAAACAAAATGAAGATGGCGAAACGGTTAGAGCTATGGATATTTTATTTCCATTAATTGGGGAGATTGTAGGTGGATCTCAAAGAGAGGAAAAGCTAGAAAAACTATCTGAAAGAATGGAGGCAATGGATGTTTGTAAAGAAGAATTATGGTGGTATTTAGAAACTAGAAAGTTTGGTACATGTACACATTCTGGCTTTGGTTTAGGGTTTGAAAGATTAATAATGTTTGTTACTGGAATGAAAAATATCAGAGATGTAATTCCATTTCCAAGAACCCCGCAGAATGCTCAATTCTAATAGATGCAAAAACAGAAATTACAACAAAAAATAGGATTAAATCTGTCACCTCAACAGATACAATTTTTAAGTTTGTTACAAATTCCTTTAGCTTCATTAAATAGCAGGATACAAGAAGAATTAGAGGAGAACCCTGCTTTAGAAGAGTCTGAAAAATCAGAAGATATAAGTATTGATGAATTAGATGACGAAACCCCTAATTCGTATAAATATCGACAAAACAATACTCCTGAATATTCTGAAATACAAATTTCAAATTCAGAGGAGAGTTTATCAGATTATTTGAAAAAACAATTATTATTGCTCAATTTAGCTGACGCTGATTTGTTTTTAACAGAATACTTAATTGATAGTTTAGATCATAATGGATGGATAAATAGAGAACTTTTTTCTATTTCGGACGACTTATTCATTAATTTAAATTTAGATTTTTCAGAAAAAGAAATTCAAAAATCATTAAAAGTAATTCAAACTTTAGAACCGTATGGAGTAGGAGCAAGAAATTTACAAGAATGTTTACTCATCCAACTTAATAATAAAGAACAGAATGAAATAGTAGAACGATCCATTCTGGTGTTAGAAAATCAGTACGAAAGATTCAGTAAAAAGAACTTTGAAGGAATCATTAGACATCTTGAAATTTCTGAGTCTCAATTAAAAAAAGTATATGAATTGGTGGAGAAATTAAATCCGTTTCCAGCTTCTAATTTTAGTAAATCATTAAGTTCAGAATACATAACTCCAGATTTTTTAATTAATATAATAGAAGAGAAAAATGTAGTCAGCTTAAGTAAAAGAAGTGGGAAGGAATTAAAAGTTAGTTCTTCATATCAAAAAATGATTGATGAAACATCTAACAAAGAAGCAAAAGAATTTCTAAAACAAAAACTTGAGTCTGCAAATTGGTTTAAAAATGCAATTCAACAACGAGAACAAACATTATTAAAGGTCATGAATGCAATTGTATCGCATCAAGATACATACTTTTTTTCTGGGGATGACAAAGATTTAAAACCCATGATACTTGCTGACATATCTCAAGTTGTTAATATGGATATTTCTACAATATCTAGGGTAAGTAACAGTAAATATGTACAGACTTTTTTTGGCACCTTTTTGTTAAAAGAATTGTTTTCTGAGGCATATAGAAAAGATAATGGAGATTTAATTTCTACTAAAGTAATAAAGAGTAGATTGAAAGAAATAATAGAGGCAGAAGATAAAACATCACCTTATACAGATGAGAAGCTGTCCCAACTTTTAGGCAAAGACGAATATCATATAGCCAGAAGAACAGTATCAAAATATAGAGAAGATTTAGGAATAGAAACCTCAAAATATCGCAGGGAATTATAATGAGGATATCTAGGTTTTTATCTTATATTTTACATCCTATCTTTATGCCATTATTAGCGTTGTATATTATCCTTAACTACATTGATTTCTTCACCATTCTTTTTTTTAGTTATACTAAACCATTGTATCTAATTGTTTCTGTATTTACCCTAGTCCTCCCATTAATTTTTGTTTTAATTTCTTTAAAGTTTAACACAATTTCCTCTTTAGAAATGAGCACTAAAGAAGAACGAAATAGACCTTTATTTTATACTATTATAATTATGATAATTGGCTTTTCTCCATTTAAAAATATATCTCAATTATCTCCTTATTTAACTTCTGTTTATCTTACTTCTATTATTATTTTAGTTATAGCATTTTTAATTACAAAAAAATGGAAGATAAGTTTACACATGTTAGGAATAGGAGGAGCAACAGGTAGTTTTATTGCTTTAAATATTATTTTTGGAGGACTGTATTATTGGATTATCTTATTCCTATTTTTATCTGGATTACTTGCTTTTTCACGATTATCCTTAAATGCCCATACTAAAGATCAAGTTTACACCGGGTTCTTTTTAGGATGTTTATTACAAACTTTCTTTATACTTTATTTTAATTCAACAATTTCAACAATTTCTATCTTTCTTTCAAGCATCGCTTCTTTGCTATAAACAGATTTTTTTCTGTCTTTTGGGTTGTCACTTACATTTTTATTAGATTGATTTTCTCCAAATGGAAGTTCTATAATTTTAAGCTTGTCATTTTCTAAATAGTATTTCAGCTGTCCATTTTCGAATGTACTAATCAAATTCATCAGAGAGGAAATCCTCCTTTGAGAAAGGTTTATGTTATATTCCTTTTCGTGTAATGGGCTCGCAAAGCCTTTTATATGAAGAATCATAGAATTGCCATTTTGTAATGATTTTAAAATATAATTTAAGGTTGAATTAAGTTTGTTATAATTACTTTTTAGTGTAGTCTCAAAGAATTTGTCTATTTCTTTATTTGAGTTTATTCTTAGGTATTTTTTCTTTAATTGATAGTACGATATATAGCAATCCTTATATGTTTTTTCTGTAGATGTTTCTAAAGTGTTAGGGTTGGGCTCGTCATTATGAAAATACAAAGAAATAGGTAAGTGTTTTTTAATGGTGTCATTAAAAGAGAAAATTATTGTGTCTTTTTTTGTTGGGTACTTAAAAGAAAAAATATCGTTACAACAATTTTCTTCATCTAAATAATAAGAGGGACTTCTATTTGAAGAGAAATATCCAGAATGTTCTTCATAAAAAGATAAATATAAATCATCTTTTTTAGAGTTTAATTCAATTACATTTTCTGTAGGTGCCCATAAGTTTAAACCTCCATTTGATTTAAAAATATCAATACCACTTTCTTTGTTATTTCTATCTGAACTAAAAAATAATTCTCCTGTCCAGGTATTATAAAAAGGAGTAATTTCGTTAAATTCTGTATTGATACGCTCCCCAACATTTATTGGTTCACCAAACTCTCCGTTTTTATCTAATACACAAAACCAAATATCGAATCCTCCAAAACCACCTTTCCTGTCTGAAACAAAATACAGAATACTTTTGTCATTATGATGAGTTTTATGAGGCTGAGTGTTTATAGAGTTAGGTAAGTTAATTGTATTATTTAAAAATTCATCAACAGGTTTTTTGTAATCCTTAAATGCAATTTTAGTATTCCCAAATTTGTCTATTACACTATAATAAAAGAAGTGTTCATCTTTCGGGAAAGAGATATTGGCATAGGAGAAAGATTTTCCTAAATGATGGTATTTTCCTTTTTGCCACTTCCCAACTTTTAATTCTGTCCGGAAGATTAGCGATTGGTATTTTCCTTCTTCTAATGTAGAAGATGTGTAATATGCTGTGTTCTTATTTGTTTGTGTAAAGTTAAATTCTGCACCAGTAGTATTTATAAATTCGGATAAATGTTTTATCTCTAATTCCTGAGAAAAGGAAATAATAGGAATAAACAAAATGAATAACTTTATAAATATTTTGGACATTTTTCTTCTATAATTTCTACTATATTTTTCTTCTTCTTTTTCCATTTGTAAATTAACGAAAATTCAAATCCACCCTTATTATTTGAAGCAATATTTAAATCAGAAGTGTTAATATCATAACTCATATTTGCTTGTATATTGTTTTTCTCTACTCCAATACCCAAAATAATAGCATCTTCTAATCTATAATAAACTAAAGGAATTAGTTTTACCTCATCTAATTCTAACTCTACCCTACTTCCAATTAATAGTTCTCTAGAACTTTCTTGATTAGTGAACATTACAGATGAATACACTATAATATCAGATTGATAAATATATTTAACACCAATGTGATAGTTATTTTTTAGGCTTAGTTTTATGTTGTCATCCTCATTAAAAGAATGATTTGGTTTATTAATATGAAAAGAGGAAACGCCTACGTTATAAGATAATATTTGATATGGATTTGTTTTATAATTGATGCCAATTCCAATATCAGGATATATAAAACTAGTATTTAAAAAATCTTCCTCTTCCTCAAATATAAGTTCAGAAAAATCTAGGTTTTTTTGAGCAACCCCAAGTATTGTCCCAACCGAAAATCTGTTAACTTTTAAAACATTAAAATTTTTACTTAAGGCAATATTCATTTGATTCAGGGTCAATTCAGAATCACCTGATTTATCATTTAAAAACTGCACTCCTAAGTTTAATCCCTTGATGATATTTTTATGTTCGTAAGATATAGAAAAGGTTGAAAAAGGTACACTAATAGAATTCCATTGAGATTTTCTTTGCACAGAGATTCTGTGGCTATTTTCTTGTAAATCACCAATCAATGAAGGGTTGAGGTACATTCGGTCTATAAAGTTTTGAGAAAAATGGATGTCTTGCCCAAAAGAGTAATTCAGAAAAAAAAGAAATAAAAAAACTAGACTTTTTCTCATCTAATAAGTGTTATATTTCCTTTTTCAAACAAGTGTTTCTCTCCTACACATTTAATTTCTAAATAATAATCGAATACTTGTGAAGAGAGTAAAACTCCTTTAAAATAACCATCCCACCCATTGTTTATGTCTTCTGAAGAGTATACCTTTTGTCCGAAACGATTAAATATTTCTAATTTAAATTCTCTTATAATCCCATCTTCATCTATTATTTTATACAAATCATTTTTACCATCTTCATTAGGGCTAAAAGCTGAAGGAATCAATATTCTATCTTTATCACAAACAACATCTTTTACTTCAATAAAGATAGAATCTTCAATCTGACAGAATTCATTGTAAATTACTACATAATACAGAGTAGAATGTTCTGGAGAAATGATTATAGAATTTGAGTTTTCATTAGTATTCCATAAAACATTGTCAGTGGTAGAAATATTTAACTGTGTCGATTCTCCTAAAAATATACTAGTATCTGACGCCCAAACAGAATCTGCAAAAGGGTAGTTATACACTTCCACAAATATAGAATCGGAAACAAAACAACCAAGAGTGTTTGTAGCAATAACTTTATACCAAGTAGAACTTTCAGGATAAGAAATAAAATTTGAGGAGTCTGAACCAAAGATTAATTCATATTCAGATGCCCAATCATAAGACACAATTGGATCTAAAGAACTTAAATCATCCACTTTAATAAAAACAGAATCTCCATTACAGATTTCAGTTATCCCGCTAAGTTCAATATTAATATTATCATTTGTTACATTTATACTATCAGTTTCAGAACAATTGTTATTCCTAACTAAAATATAATATGTTCCTGGAGCATAAGCAGTGTAAAATGAAGACAGGCTAATTGTATCTGAAAAGTTATTATCTGTTGACCAAATTATTGAGTTTACAGTTCCACTTGTATTTGCAGAAAGTAAAATAGGATCTTTACAAAATGTAGTGTCTTCACTAGAATTAATATCTATACTATCTACATTTACTAATTGATAAATAGTATCTGAACATATGCCGTCGGATATAATTAACCGGTATTGTGTACTTATATTTAGATTAGCAATAGGGTTAGCGATAGCAATATTATTTAGACCAAAAGAAGGATTCCAAGAATAAGTTATAGAAGGGTCGTTAATAGGTAACACCCCAATTTGTATTGCTTCATCTTTACAAACTTCTATATTTTGTAAATTATTAGAAGTGTTGGAAAGAATGTAGATTTGTTTAGAAATGGTGTCAGATAAATTACAAGCATTTGTTGAGGTAGCAATTAAGGTAACGGTATATATTCCTGGCATGAGGTATTGATGACTCGGATTTGTTTGAGTTGAATTATATCCATCACCAAAGTCCCAATAATAAGTTGTGTTTTGAGGTGAACTACTAAGGTTGGTGAATGAAATATTATTCTGACATCCTATCCAGGGCCCATCAAAATCGGCTAATACAATTGGGAAATTAAAATCAAATTTAAAAACTCCATTATTACAATTACTAGAATTATTTGTAGCAGAAACAGCTCCAGGATTTGGTTCTATTGGAAAATCATTATTACCACCACATCCCGCACAAACAGATTGGTAAATAACCCCTTTTTTATCAAACCTACTTGTTCCCCCGTCCACATGTTCTGCACTTTGACTACCCCCAAAATACGTACCATATACTAAGTTGTTTAAGCCATCATCTAAGACCATTATATAAAAATCATTTCCATCGGTAGTGTTCTGAAATGCATTTGCTGTAATTGGCATATTTAAGGTAGAAAGGGTCCCGTTCTGCGTGGAGCTACCCCATCCAGAAATATATATATTATTACAAACATCTACTAAAAAAGCAGTTGGTGATATGTCTGGAGTACCTTTCCCTGTTCCTACAACAGTAGACCTTAATAAATTGTGTAAATCATTTGAAAAAACAGATATAAATTGACTTGCATCTAAAGTAAAATAATTAGCATTGTGTATTAAACTATTTGCTAAAGCTTGAGTTTGTCCGAAAATATAGACTTCTTCTTCAGAACTTAATTCTACAAAATAAGATTGGTCATAAAATTCAGAACCAAAATAAGTAGAGTTGATAATAGAGTTTCCGTCAGAAGAAATATGAGTAATAAACGCATCTGATTGAATAGAATCTTGATAGGATGTTTGATACGCATTAGAAGAAACAGGAAAATTATCTGAAGTTGTGCCACCACTTACAAACACATTGTCATTATCATCCAATGCTAGAGAATATATTGCATCGTCTTTACTTCCTCCTAAATAAGAACTCCAAATAACTGTACTCAACTGATTATCCATTTTCACTATACATGCCTCTTGAGATCCCTTATTACTTTGCTGAAAAGAAGAAGTAACAGGGAAGTCAGTTGAATAGGTACAAGTAGCTAAGTAAATATTATTGTTTTTATCAATATCAATTTCTCCTCTCACCTCATCTGCATAATTTCTTCTGAGATTTTGAGATATATTTAACCCATCATTTCCTGTCCCTCCAATATAGGTTGACGCGAGTAAATTCCCTCCGCTAGAGCTTAACCTACTTACAATAATGTCACTTCCATTTGGAAAAGAAACTCCTAATCCTCCTGGAGAGAACCCATCCCCTCCACTAAAACTATTGTTAAAACATCCTATAGTTGTAGGGTAATTATCAGATCCTGTTGTGCCAAAAACAAAGAGTTCATTTAAATTATTGACAATCATACTATGCGGTAACTCATCCATATCTCCTCCCAAATAGGTAGAATAAATCCTTGTTGTTCCTGTTGTATCATATTTTGTGATTGCTATATCTGTACCTGCGGAATTATTAGCATAAGTTATTTGATATGCTCCTAAAGTTGTAGGATATCCTGTTCCAAACACAGTGCTGCCTGAATATAAAAATCCAAGTTTATCGTATGTTGCAGTATATCCAAAGTTATCTGCAGCAGAGCCCGAATATGTAGAAAAAATTAATACAGGATCAATTATTAGTTTTGTGTTTTTATCAAATCCTTCTGGGAAGTCAAACGTAATAATATTATTTTTTAACTTAAACTGACAATCAACTTTTACTTCTTTTTGATTAATTATTTGATAAGCATAAGGAGCTAATTCTGTCACCTCATTCACAGATGTTTTAATGATTAAATTTCCATTTTTCATAAAAATCTCTTCCTGACCAGAATACTTTAATTTAATTTTTTTAGGAGACGTATTAGGATGTAATATTAGATCGTATTTAAGTGCCCCTTCATTAGAATACATCTTTAAATCTATTCCATTATAGATATTCTTCTGATAAAATGTTTTGTATAAATGAACATTTTCTGCCCATATAGTAGTATTATAATAATTTTCGAAATAAACACTCTTATTAAATAGAATAGGAGTTGAGTTGTCATTTGAATTTAAAAATTCTACAGAGAATGAATGTGCGTCAATCCAATTTTCATCTCTTAGTAAATTATGTTTTTCTTGTAATTGTACACCATCATAAAATGAATAAGTTAATTTCCCGTTTTCAATAAAAATTGCTCCATTAGGAACCTTAACCTTAGAGAATATAAAGTCAGGTAACTGTCCTTTATTTTCTATAAAGGGAAATTCAGATTCAGAAAAACTTAACAAAGAAATACTCATAAAAAGGCTAATAAGCCAAAGAGATATTTCTCTATTATTTATCATACTGCTATTTTACGAAATTCTGGAGTATTTTAGTGTATTCATCTCTTACTTTATTAAACTCTTCAGTATTTTCTTTCTTTAGAGGTAATGATGGGGGAAGTGCTTGTTTGTAAGGGTCCACATGTTTGCCGTATAACATAAATTCATAATGTAGATGAGGACCTGTTGAATATCCAGTACTCCCGACATAGCCAATTATATCTCCTTGTTTCACATATGATCCTTTTTGTACTCCTGATTTAAACTTAGACAAATGAGCATAAAGAGTAGTATATTTTTCATTATGTTTTACAATGACACAATTACCATACCCACCCTTTCTTGAAGCATAAGTTACTGTTCCGCTTGCAGTAGTCATTATAGGGGTTCCTGTACGAGCAGCATAATCTACTCCATTATGTTTTTTCCACTTTCCTGAAATAGGATGTTTTCTGTTCCCAAATCCTGAACTTACTCTTGCAAAATCAATTGGTGATTTTAGAAATGCACTTCTTAAATTATTTCCATTTTCATCAAAGTAATCAGCATATTTTTCATTTTCCTTAAAACGAAATGCATTCGTTGTTTTCCCTTTATGGGTAAAAGATGCTGCAAATACTTTACCAATTCCTACATATTCATTTTCTACATATTTTTCCTCAAAAAAAACTATAAACGAATCTTTTGGTTGGATTTGGAAAAAATCAATAGACCACCCATAAATATTGTTTGCTAAAACATCTACTAGTGGAGGGGCTTTCTCTTCACCTAATTGTTTGGATATAGAGTACCATAGTCCTCCTCCTTGACTAATTGTACCCATAACAATGTTTGTTTTTGTGATTACTTCTTTCTCTCCTTCACTAACGCTAATTGAATCTCTAAAATCAAATACAACATACTGGGTTTTTGATTTTTGATATACGAAACACTGAGCTATAGAATTAGAATCTTTCGAACAAAAAACTGTATATGGCTTTCCACTTTGTATATTTCTTAAATCAAATATGTTTTTTGCAGCTTTTTCAAGTTTATAAATGTCGGTATTACTTACATTATACTTTCCAAGGATATGACTAATAGCTTCTCCAGGATTTATCACCCCCTG
>CEVR01042585.1_pt1 | contig 10572 bp, 8 predicted proteins | sample 356541 | NCBI WGS metagenome assembly CEVR01 (sample SAMEA2623734, study PRJEB7988) | marine metagenome | isolation source: saline water (ENVO:00002010), including
CTTAAAATAACATTTTCTGCGTTTAATAGGTAATTTAAAGATGAGTTATTATTTTGAAAAATTGATTCAAAAGATAATGACTCATATTCTAAAACATCTAAACCCGCTCCTAATATCTTTTTTGATTTTAAACTTTCTACGACATCATTAGTATTTATAACACCCCCTCTTGAGGTATTTTATTAGCCAAAAAGGATTTTTCATTTTATTAATAAAATCATTATTTATCATGTTTTTAGTAGATAAATCATAAGGTACATGAAGACTAATTATTTCAGATTCATTTCTTAGTTTATTTAAAGTAACTTGCTTGGAAGACATATCGCCTATGTTTTTTCTAATGTCATAGCAAATAACTTTACAATTAAAACCTTTTAATTTATTAGCAAATGATTTACCCATATTTCCATAACCAATAATCCCTATAGTTTTACCATTTATTTCATGACCTCTAAATTTCTCTCTTTCCCAAATTCCTTTTTTAATGGCTTCATTAGCTCTATATATGTTTTTTGTTAAGGAAAGTAACATTCCTAGAGCATGTTCACCAACAGCATCTTTATTTCCCTCAGGAGCATTAATTATCGATATATTTTTAGAGTTTGCATAGCGAATATCAATATTTTCAGTTCCAGACCCAACTCTAGCTATAAAATCAAGATTTTTTGCTTTATCAATAAAAGCTTTATCTATTTTAAATCTACTTCTTATGACTAAGCCATTATAATTATTAACTATATCTAAAATTGTATTTAGATCAGAATTGTAATATTCATCATTTTTATATCCTAAATTTTTTAAACCTTCAATTAAAATTGGATGATTTTTGTCAACATGAATTATTAGTTTTTTTTTCATTAAAAACCTAAAGCAAATTTAGCTATATAAAAAAACAAGAAAATTCCTAATATATCATTACATGTGGTTATAAAAGGACCTGTTGCAATTGCAGGGTCAATTCCTCTTTTGTCTAATAAAATTGGAACAAAAGTTCCAACAAGTGCGGCTACAATAATAACTAATATCATTGAACCACCAATTGTTAAACTTACAATTAAATTTTGGTCAAAAAGTTTCCCAGCTAAAACTAATATAAACGCTAAAGCTAAACCATTTATAAGACTTAATCCAATTTCTTTAATTAGTCTATTAAATAGGGATCCTTTAAGAGCATTATTTGCAAGACCTTGAACAATTATAGCTGAAGATTGAACACCAACATTTCCAGCCATTGCAGCAATTAAAGGAGTATAAAAGAACAAATTTCTTAGTTCAGGTTCTTCCATTATTAATTCAAACTTTTCAAGAATGAAAACACTTCCTAAACCTCCAAGTAATCCAAGAAAAAGCCATGGCAATCTTGCTTTTACCAGATTAAAAATATTATCATCTGGTTCGACATCATTTGAAATTCCAGCCGCAAGTTGATAATCTTTTTCAGCTTCTTCTTTAATAACATCAACAATATCATCAATTGTTATTCTTCCTAATAATTCCTTTTTTGAATTGATAACAGGTATTGCCTCTAAATCGTATTTTGACATTTTCCTTGCAACTTCTTCATTTTCTTCATTTACATAAACATAGTCAACATTAGGTATAAAAATGTCTTTAACTTTCGCTTTAGAATTTGCAGTAATTAAATCTTTTAATGAAAGACGACCCTTTAATTTATTTTTACCATCAACAACATAAATTGAGTGAACTCTTGTAACATTTTCTGCTTGAGATCTCATTTCATTTAGACATTTTAAAACACTAAGATTTTCATTAACCTTTACCAATTCTTTAGCCATTAAACCTCCGGCAGTATTTTCGTCATAAGTTAAAAGTTCTCTGATATCTTCAATATGCTTATCATCTTCAATTTGAGAAATTACTCTTTCTTTTCTTTCTTCTGGAAGCTCAGAAATTATATCAACTGCATCGTCAGTATCTAATTCAGTTAATTCCTCAGCTATTTCTTTTGCAGATAAATTTTTTAATATCTTTTCTCTTTTTTCATCATCGATTTCAGCAAGTGCATCAGCTGTGGTATCACTTTTAAGTAATTTAATTAAATAAGTAGCTTCATCAATATTAAGATTATCAATAAGTTCTGCAATATCAGCGTAATGAATGTCCTTTAAAGTTTCTTTTAATTTCTTATTATTATTAGCAGAAATGAAATTTTTTATTTCATCAATGATCTCATTATTAAAGTCAACTTTTGACATTGTTTATCATTTTTGATATTTCAACAAAATCTTTTCCTGATAGTTGTTCAGGACGTTTTTCAAAGATAGTATCTTCTGTTATAAAAAAAGGTAAATCAAGTTTTTTTAAACTATTACGCAAGGTTTTTCTTCTTTGTCTAAAACTAAGTTTAATTATTTTAAACAAAAGGGTTTCATTGCAATTTAAATTAAAAATTTCTTTCCTTTTAAGTTCAATTACTGCTGAATTAACTTTTGGCTTAGGTTCAAAAACAGAGGGATTAACTGAAAACAAGTATTTTGTTTCATAAAATAATTGAGTTAAAACAGATAAAATTCCATATTTTTTTGATCCTGGATTATGACATATTCTTTCAGCGACTTCTTTTTGAAACATTCCTATTAAATAAGGGATTTTATCTCTATGCTCAAGAACTTTAAAAATAATTTGAGAGGATATATTATAAGGGAAATTTCCAATAATAGCAAAAGATTCCTTTTTAAAAACTTTTTTTAAATCTAATTTTAGAAAATCTTTATTTATAATTTTATTTTTAATCAATGGATATTTTTTAATTAGATAATTAACACATTCTTTATCTAATTCAACTAGATCTAAATTTATTTTTTTTTCAAGAATAAATTTAGTTAAAACACCTTTTCCAGGACCAATTTCAAGTACTCTTTTATAATGATCTAATTTTAGAGATTCAACTATTTTTTTTCCGATATTTAAATCGTTAAGAAAATGTTGACCCAATTTTTTTTTTGGTTTTATAATAGACATTAAAAAACTGAAATTTTATAATTAAATTTTGTCAAAACCAGTATATGGAATTAATTTTTTAGGGATCTTAATTGCTCCAGAAACTTGATTGTTTTCTATTAAACCTGCCATAAGTCTTGGAAGAGCTAAAGAACTTCCGTTAAGTGTATGTAATAATTTTTTTTCTCCGTTATTGCTTTTATATCTTAATTTTAATCTTTCAGATTGAAAATCTTTAAAATTCGAGACAGAACTTATTTCTAACCACTTTTTTTGTGCAGTTGAATATATTTCAAAGTCGAATGTTATAGAGGATGCAAATCCAAGATCTCCTCCACAAAGTTTTAAAATTCTAAAAGGAAGTTCAAGTTCATTAAGAATATTTTTTACGTGGTTAATCATTTCTTCAAGAGCTTTTGAAGAATTTTCCGGTTTTTCAATCCTTACAATTTCAACTTTATCAAATTGATGTAAACGATTTAAACCCCTAACATCAGAACCATAACTACCTGCTTCTCTTCTAAAACATGGAGTATATCCGGTCATGCTTATAGGCAGTTCATCATGATTAAGAAGTTTATTTCTATACAAATTTGTCAAAGGTACTTCAGCTGTAGGAATTAGATAAAGGTTTTCGTTTTTTATATGATACATTTGCCCTTCTTTATCTGGAAGCTGACCTGTTGCAAAACCTGAATCTTCATTTACTACATGTGGAACTTGATATTCTTTATATCCAGCAGATATATTTTTATCTAAAAGATAATTTATTAGTGCTCTTTGGAGTTTAGCGCCTTTCCCTATATATACGGGAAATCCTGCCCCAGTAATTTTATTTCCTAATTCAAAATCAATTATTTTATTTTTTTCAGCAAGTTCCCAATGAGGTAAAGCATCTTTGTCTAAAGATGCAATTTTATCATTTTTATATACTTCTTCATTATCATTGTCTGAAATACCTGTTGGAACTTTTTCATCAGGGACATTTGGGACTTGTGTTCTAAGATTTAATAACTCATCTTTATTTTTCTTTAATTCATTTTGAAGTTTTTTTGTTATAGATTTTATTTTTAAAGACTTCTCTTTTAATTCCTCAACTTCTAGACTTTTATTTTCTTTAAATAATTTACCTATTTGTTTGTTAATATTGTTTGCATTAGAAAGTTCTTTGTCAAGTTCAACTTGAATTTTTCTACAAGTCTCATCTAAAGAAATTATATGTTCAATAATCTTTATGTTTTTAAAATTTCTTTTAGATAATCTTAAAATAATTTTGTCTTTATTATTTCTTATAAACTGAAGTGGAAGCATATTAAAATTTATATAAAAATAGTCTAAAATTTATTTATCAGGCCTTTGCAATAATCTTTGTCCTTTAATAATTGATTTCCTAATTTTTCAATGGAATCAAATTTTATTTCATTCCTAATTTTTTCTAAAAAAAATATTGTGAGTCTTTTCCCATAAATATTTTCATTGAATTTGAAAATATTTATTTCTAGTGTTTCATCTTTTCCATTTAATGTTGGGCGATTTCCTATATTCATCATTCCATAATATGTCTTATTTTTTATTTTAGCTTTAATTAAGTAAACCCCTTTATTAGGAATTAGTTTATAATTTTCTTCAATTACGATGTTTGCAGTTGGAAAACCAATTTTTTTCCCTATACCTTTTCCTTTAACGACTTTTCCATTTATTTCAAAGTGTCTTCCCAGGTATAGATTAGCTTTTTTAAAATCTCCTAGCTCAATTGCTTTTCTAATTTTAGTTGAGCTTATATTTATAGAATTAATTTTTTTTGCACTAATAACTTCAACTTCAAAATTATAGGTTAAGCCTAATTGGATTAAATCTTCTACACTTGATTCTCTGTTTTTGCCAAACCTATGATCATAGCCCAAAATTATTTTTTTAACATTAAGTTTTTTCACTAAAATTTCTTTTGTAAAATCATGAGAAGAAATATTAGCAAAATTTTTTGTGAAAGGTTGAATTATAAGTGTATTTAAACCTAATTTTTCAAACATTTTTTCTTTTTCTTTTAAAGTGTCTATTAGTTTGATTGAGAAATCTTTATTTAAAACCATTCTTGGATGTGGAAAAAAAGTTAAGATGAGAGATAAAGCATTTTTTGAAATAGATTCCTTTACAAGGCTTTTTATAATTTCTTGATGACCTATATGGATTCCATCAAAAGTTCCAATTGTAATTATTGATTTCTTTTTGGAAGAATAGTTTCCTATACTTTTTACAACTTTCATTGAAGTATTTTAATTTAAATACAAAAATAATTTATTCTTATACAATCACTGATTAGTTTCTTTATTTTTAAAGATTTAATTTTAAAATAAATTTTGATTATTAGACATAGGTTACATATAATATTTTTTTTGATTTTTATTAGTTTTATAAATCATTCAATAGCTCAAGATTATTGGATGAAAGTCGATAAGGCTAATTCAAGTTTAAAAGGAATAAATCTTCAAAATAATTCTAAGTTATATTTATTAAATGAGGAAAAATTTAGATTCAATTTTAATAAAAATACTTTAAAGTCAAATTTTAAAAACGAAATTTATATTCCTAACGAAAAAGGAGAATATGAGCATTTTAAAATCACTAAAACTCTGCTTTTGTCAAATAGATTATCTATTAAATATGAAGATATTAAAACATTTGTTGGAGTAAGCAGAAAAAGAAAAAACGTTAAAGCAAGAATCACTATAACTAATAAAGGTCTGAGCTATTGGCTTAGAATTCCTAATAAAGAGGATTATTTTTTTCAACCTGTAAGAAATAAAAAAGGTTTACACTATGGATACTCAGATTCTAATGAAACTAATCAAAATGGTCTTAATTGTAAAACTAAAGATTTAAAAAATAAAATACTTAATTCAGACTTTTTAAATAGTAAAAAATCTTATAATCAAAATAATTTAAAAACTTTCAGGATTGCTATAATGGGAACTGGTGAGTATACTTCTTTTTGGGGAGATAATGATGATAGTAATGGTGACAATTCGGAGGATGCTTATAGGGCAGTAGTTAATACAATTAATAGAGTTAATGAAATTTATGAAAATGAACTTCAAATTAAGCTTGAATTAATATCAGATGCAAGCTTGATGTTTTTAAATGCAAATCAAGATCCTTTCAAATCATCTTTGAATGATGAAGCTCAGGTTGCAATGGATTCAATAGTAGGAAATGAAAATTATGATCTTGGACATTTATTCGATTATGGTCAACCTGATGGAGATGCAGGATGTGTTGGTTGTGTATGTGAAAATGGAGCAAAAGGAAGAGCTTATTCAATTCATCCTTTTGAAGATATTGATGGAGGTGTTTTTAGAAATGATTACTTTGACCTAGATTATGTTGCGCATGAAATTGGTCATCAGTTTGGGGCATACCATACTTTTGCTTTTCAGACTGAAAACTCTGGATCAAATGTTGAGCCTGGGAGTGGATCAACCATCATGGGATATGCCGGTATTACAGGAGAAGACGATATTCAAGCCCATGGAGATCCATATTTTCATTATGTAAGTATTAAAGAAATTAATAATTATGTTTCCAATTTAACATGTACAGTTTCCTCTGTTTCAATTAGTAATAATGCATATAATATAGATGCAGGAAAGGATTATAATATTCCAAAGGGAACAGCTTATGAGTTATCACCTATAGTTGATGAACCAATTCCAGATCAAATTAATTTTAATTGGGAACAATTGGATAGTGGTCAAATAGGCTCTTCAAATTTTGGTCCCTTAAATGTTGTTGGTCCAATTGCAAGATCAATTTTGCCGTCAAATAAAAAAACAAGATATGTTCCAAATATTGAAAGAGTGATTTCTGGAAATTTAACTCAGACTAATCCAACTAGAGGAAGTGCTTGGGAAACAGTAACTGATGTAGGTAGAGTTTTAAATTGGGGTATAACTTTAAGGGATTTAAGAGATCCAAATCAAGGACTTATTTCACAAGACAATATGAAAATAAATGTAAGTTCAAATTCAGGACCATTTCTTATTACATCTCAAAATTCTGCTAATATTATATGGGAAGCAGGTTCAAAGAAGATTATAACTTGGGATGTAGCTAACACAAATAAAAGTCCTATAGAAACTCAAAATGTAACAATCTTTTTATCAGAGGATGGCGGATATAATTACCCAATTAAATTAATTGAAAATACACTTAATGATGGAGAAGAAGAAATAATTGTTCCTAGTTCAATTTCCTCAAAAAATTGTAGAATAAAAATAAAGGCAGACAATTCAATTTATTATGCTATTAACAAAAATAACTTTGAAATTAAACAGTTGCCTTTTGTAATTAATTATGATGAAAATAATATTGAGGTATGTTCAAAAAACGAGGTGACTATAAATTTTAAAGTAAACAGATTTTTAAATTTTGATAAATCTATAAACTTAAAAATTCAAGGGCCTTCAGAATCATTGAGATCATCCTTTTCTAAAGAAGTTTTTCTTTCTTCAGATTCTGAAGGGGAATTAGTTTTATCTGAATTAAATAAATTATCCCCAGGGATATATGAATTTGTGGTTGTTGCAGAATCAGAAAATAATTCTTATTCTTTTTCTTTTAATGTAAATTATAAAAATGAAATTTCAGTAACTCAAAATCTTATAAGTCCAGAAAACAATAGTGAAAAATTAAATTTATTTCCAGAATTAAAATGGGAAAAAAATGAGAATATAGATAAATTTAGACTTCAAGTATCTAAAAACGATGACTTTACAAATCTTGAATTAGATGAAACTTTATATAATAATAGTTATCAATTATCAGATTTAAATAGTGATGAAGTATATTTTTGGAGGGTACAGCCAATTAATATATGTGGAACAGGAGATTTTTCTAATTATAATATTTTTAAAACAGATAAAATTTCATGTATTGATTATTACTCTTCTAATCTCCCAATAGATTTGAATGATGCAAATTCAAATTCAAAAGGTATAACTGTTGCAGAGGTATCTATTCCATATGATGTTCCAATTGTGGATTTAAATGTTTTGGTAAACATTGATCATTCTTGGTTAGAGGACTTAACTCTTTATCTTGAGTCACCTGATGGAGTGAAAATTATATTGAGTAAACAAATAGGTGGTTCAGGAAATAATTATTCAGAGACTGTTTTTGATCAGGATTCAAATAATAATATTTTTAATTCATCGCCTCCTTTTTCAGGATCATATAAGCCTGTTCAGAGTTTAGAAGCATTTTATAATAGAAGTGCTTTTGGAAAATGGAAATTAATAGTAGAGGATAGTTTCCAAGAGGATACAGGCTCAATAAATTCTTTTTCCATTGAAATGTGTCTACTTGGGACACCAATGCCAAATAGTGATGAAGATTCAATAGTAGATGACCAAGACAATTGTCCTAACATTTCAAATCAGGATCAATTAGATTCAGATGGAAATGGTATTGGAGATATTTGTGATATTTTTTCAGAACAAAACATTTTACTTTCAAAGAGTAACTCAACATGTAAATTTAAAAATAATGGAAAAATTCAAATAGAGGTTAAAGCCGATTATGATTATAATGTAATTATAGATTCTGATAATGGTTTTTATAAAAATTTGAATTTTGATTTGTCTGGATTAATTATTGAAAATTTATCGCCTGGAAAATATTCAATATGTATAACAAGTAATTCATTTACAACTTATATATCATGTTATGAAACTTTGATTGTTGAGCCTGAGTTAAATGTTCAATCATTTTTAAATTTAAATGATAGGGTTTTAAATTTAAATTTATCAGGTAGTAATAATTACATTGTTACTTTAAACGATGATGTTTATTATTATAAAAATTCTGGTGATTATAAATTAGATCTTTCTAAAAAAATAAATTATTTGAAGGTTGAAACAGAAAATCAATGTCAGAATTTTTATGAGGAATGGATTCCTACTGAAAATATTATTAAGGTCTTTCCTAATCCTGTATTAAATAAAACAAATATTTTATTTTTAAAAAATCAATTTTATAATATTTCTTTATTTGATTCCAGCGGAAATTTATTGTGGGATAATTGCACATCTCAGAATTATATTAATTCTTCAATTGAAATAGACATGACTGGTTTTGTTCCAGGGTTATATATTTTAGAAGCAAAAAATCAAGATTTAATAAAAACTTTTAAAATAATTAAAGAATGAAAAGATTTATTGTAATAATAACTTTTATTTTATTTCAATGCTCAAAGGATCAAACTTTGGAACCTGATTCAGTTTTTCTTATATCTCCAACAAATCAAGACAATTGTAGCAGCTCTACAATAATTGATGAAAGTAAAAGTCAAGTTGATTTTAGTTGGTCTCAATCATTAAATACTGATCAATATGAAATTGTTGTGGAAAATCAATCCAATAATTTACAATTAAAAAAAATATCTCTTGAAAATAATACTTCTCTTATATTAGACAGAGGGATTAATTATTCATGGTGGGTTATCTCAAGATCAAATAAATCATCAATTACTGCAAAGAGTTTGATATGGCAATTTTATTTAGAGGGCCCATCAATTAAAGAGCATATTCCTTTTTCTGCAGTTTTATTCTCTCCTCAAAATGAAGAACAAATAAATCTAAACAACCAAAATAAATACATTTTTAAATGGAGCGGAAGTGATCTTGATGATGACATTGATTATTATGTTATCTATATTGGAAATTCTATTGATGAAATGGAAATTATAGAAAATAATATTAAAAGTCAGGAGGTAGAATTAGAATTACAAAAGCAAAAAACATATTATTGGAAAATTTTAAGCGTTGATTCAAAAGGAAATAGTTCATCATCACAGATTTATAGTTTTTATACAAAATAAAAAAGTTAGTTAAACTTATTCATTGTATTTTGAATTCCATTAAATATAAATGACAAAATAATTTCGCAACTTTCGCTAAGATAATCCTCTAGAGATTTGTTTTCAATTTCATTCCATTTATTTAACACAAAATCAACTTTGTTTTTATTTTTTTCTTTATTATTAATTCCGAATCGTAATCTAGGATAATTTTGACTGCCTAATATTTCCTCTATGTTTTTTAATCCATTATGACCTCCTGAACTACCTTTTGATCTAATTCTTAATTTGCCAAAAGGGAGATTAAGGTCGTCAGTAATTACCAGTAAATTTTCAATGGGTATTTTTTCTTTATTCATCCAATATTTAACGGATTTCCCACTTAAATTCATGTAAGTATTTGGTTTAATTAGCACAATTTTTTTTCCTTTTTTTTGAAGAATTGTTTTTTCTGCTAATTTGAATGTTTCAAAAGGTAGTTTTTCTTTATTAGATAAATAATCAACTATTTCAAAGCCTATATTATGCCGTGTCATTTTATATTTAGAACCAATATTTCCTAAACCAACAACTAGAAATTTTTTTGAATTAGGTAAATGAGCTTTTTTAAAATTAAAAATTTTATAAAAAAATGACATAATGCTATGAAGTTAAAAAAAAGCATACACATGTATGCTTTTATTTAAAAATTAAAAAAAATGATTTTAACTATCTTTTTTATCTTCTTTTGGCTTTTCACTTGAATCATCTTTCTTTCC
>CEVR01001286.1_pt1 | contig 10561 bp, 11 predicted proteins | sample 356541 | NCBI WGS metagenome assembly CEVR01 (sample SAMEA2623734, study PRJEB7988) | marine metagenome | isolation source: saline water (ENVO:00002010), including
CTCCAGCTTCTAATGCCGCTGAAATTGCAATTTCTAATTCTTCAGAGTATTTTGACACTATTTTATTTGACTTGTTATTGCTGTATAAATTTTATCAACCGATTCGCTAATACTCTCTTTTTCAGTATCAACAATTAAATTTGGATTCTTAGGAATTTCATATGGCGAATCAATTCCAGTAAAGTTTTTAATTTCTCCCGCCCTTGCTTTCTTGTATAGTCCTTTAACATCTCTTTCCTCACACTTTTCTACAGAACAGTCTACATGAACTAAAAAATAATTTTCTTCTTTGACTAAGCTTTTAGCTAGTTCTCGTTCTTCCTCAAAAGGTGAAATAAAAGCAGTTATAACTATTAGTCCAGCATCAAGCATTAATCTAGATACTTCTGAAATTCTTCTTATATTTTCTTTTCTATCCTCATCAGAGAATCCAAGGTCTTTATTAAGTCCAACTCTTATATTATCTCCATCCAGTAAATAAGATAAATATCCATTTTCAAATAATTTTTTTTCTAGTTCATTAGCAATAGTAGATTTTCCTGAACCTGAAAGACCTGAAAGCCAAATAAGTAATGGCTTTTGCTTTATTAATTCTTTCCTACGGCTAGCATTAACATAATGATCATGCGGAAATAAATTTTTAGATGTATTCATGTAATATCTTCTTATTAATTTTGCAGCACAATGATAAATAAAATATTATCAATCCTTTATAAGGATTTTAAAATAGAAATTAGCCAAAGTCATCTTTTCTTTTCCGTGGGGCTATATGTTATTTCCTCAATATACATAATATACATATCATATCAACCAACTGGTATTTTAAGCTCAGAACATTGGATATCAATTTTTTGGGTAATCATTTTATTTAGTTCGATCTCAGCTGTATCAAAAAGTTTTTTTCAAGAATCTGGAAATAGGAACTATTACTATTATTATGTTTTAAGTGCAGATGAATTAATTATTTCAAAACTTATATATAATTTCCTTTTTATAGTTTTTGTTACATTGTTAACATTTGTTTTTTTTACTTTCCTATTAGGAAATTTTATTATATCGTATTCTTTTTTTCTCTTGCTATTATTAATAGGATCCTTAAGTATATCAAACTGCCTAACCTTAATCTCAGCTATTGGTCATCAAGTAAAAAATAATTCGATACTTATAAGTATTTTAAGTTTTCCAGTAATTATTCCAATTTTAATTCTTTTAATAAAACTAAGTAAAATTGCTTCATCAGAATTTTCTTGGAATCTTGTTCAAACTGATATCTATCTTTTAATTTTGCTGAATATAATTTTGATTGCTTTAACAAAAATTTTGTTCAATTTTCTGTGGAGAAATTAATAATGAAATATATAAAAATACTTTCGATCGTTTTACTTGTTTATACAGCATCTGCTGGAATTTTATTTGATGTTCCACGCTTACCAATTCTTAATGAAACTATAAGGTTACTTTACTTTCATGTTCCAATGTGGTTCACTATGATTTTTCTTCTATTATTATCTTCGTATAATGCCTATAGGTTTATATCAACAAACAATATTAAGTATGATCTTAAATCCTATAATTATGCAAACGTAGGAGTTTATTTTGGGGTATTAGGAATAGTTAGCGGTATGATTTGGGCAAATTATACTTGGGGTACATACTGGACAAATGACCCAAAGCTTAATGGATCCGCAATAGGTTTATTAATATATTTCGGATACTTTATTCTACGAAATTCTGTTGAGGATGAATCCAAAAAAGGAAAGATTTCGTCAGTATATAATGTTTTTGCTTTTTCTATGTTAATACCATTAATATTTATTTTACCTAGACTAACAGATTCTCTACATCCTGGTAATGGAGGTAATCCTGGATTTAATGTTTATGATTTAAATTCACAATTGAGAATTGTATTTTATCCTGCTGTTATTGGCTTTATTTGTTTAGGTTTATGGATTGTTGATATTAAAGATAAAATTCAAAAAATAAATGATAATTAATGAAAAGTTTTATTTATAACTTATTACTTGTTTTACAAGATGTTGCAATGGCAGATGGTTTGAGAAGTGAAGGAAAAATATATGTTGTCGTTATTATATTTTTATTAATATTAATTGCTCTTTTTTTATACTTATTTAGGCTTGAAAAGAAAATTGATCGTATTAACAATAAAAAATGAAAAACACCACTACTATTTCAATAGTTTTTATCAGTATTATAATAATAATTATAATTTCAACATTCGGTGATGCAAGTACCTATGTTACCTTTTCAAAAGCTAAAGATGTATATGAGTCTGGTAGTTTGACAAAGTTTCATGTTGTGGGTAAGCTTAATAAGGATGGTAGTAATAACATTAAAGGGATTGAAAATAGTGCAGATAAAATGAGCTTTACTTTTGAAATGATTGATGAGGAAGGGATTAAAGAAAATATTTTCTATGGACAGCCAATGCCACCAGACTTTTTGCTTTCTGAGCAAGTTGTGGTTATAGGTGGATATGAAAATAATACTTTTATCGCTGATGATATTCTGTTGAAATGCCCTTCAAAATATACTGAAGAAAATATAAAAATTTAATTTCATGTTTACTATAGGCAATATTGGTCACCTATTTGTCATATCTTCATTTGTTTCTTCAATTTGTTTTTTAGTTGGATACTTAATTTCTGAAAAAAATAATATTGAATCAGGTTGGTTGAGATTCGGAAAAATAAATTATTTATTTCATACTATATCAATACTTGGGGTTATAGCGTGTTTATACATAATTTTACTTAGTGATGATTTTCGTTATTACTACGCTTTTCAACACTCATCAATTTTATTACCTTTTTATTTTAAAATTTCTTCTTTTTGGGAGGGTCAAGAGGGATCTTTTCTATTATGGATGTTTTGGAATGTATTACTTGGCTTATACTTTTCCTTTAGAACACCTTCAAAATGGAGTGTCTCAATAATGATAGTAATTGGCTTTACTCAGGTTATTCTATCATCAATGATTTTAGGAGTTGTTTTTTATGATATAAAAATAGGAAGTTCGCCATTTATATTATTGAAAGATGCCATTTCTGCTCCTATATTTCAAATTGATCCAAATTATATTCCAGAGGATGGTACTGGTCTTAATCCTCTACTTCAAAATTATTGGATGGTTATCCATCCTCCAACATTGTTTTTAGGTTTTGCCGTATCCATAATTCCTTTTGCATTTGCTATATCTTCTCTAAGGTTGAATGATTATAAATCCTGGATATTACCTGCAAAAAAGTGGTTGGTTTTATCTATAATTATTCTTGGGATAGGTATTATGATGGGTGCATACTGGGCTTATGAAACATTAAATTTTGGAGGGTATTGGAACTGGGATCCAGTAGAAAATGCCGTTTATGTACCTTGGCTTTTTCTTGTTGCTAGTTTGCATTCCATTATACTTACACAGAAGAATAGACAGTATTATAAGATGTCACTAATTTTATCTATAGTGAGTTTTATTCTCATTTTATATTCTACTTTTCTTACTAGAAGCGGTATTTTAGGAGACAGTTCAGTTCATTCTTTTACAGACCTTGGCCTAAGTGGTCAACTTCTTATTTACTTATTCACCTTCATATTAATTAGTATATCATTATTTATTTATCGCTGGAAAAAAATTCCATTTTCAGACAAAGAAGCAAAAGTGTATAACGCTGATTTTTGGTTATATATTGGTGTTTTTAGTTTAATTCTTATGTCTTTTCAGGTGATTTTTCCAACTTCTATTCCTGTTTATAACGCAATAGTTGAATTTTTTGGAGGTTTTTCAAATTTAGCACCACCTATTGAAAAAGAAATTTTTTATTCTAATGCTCAGATTTGGTTTGCTTCATCTCTTGCAGTTCTTTCATCCATCGCTCAAGTGCTCTGGTGGAGAGGGAAGGAAAGTAAAGAAAAATTTGTTTTATTTTCTAAGTCCTTAATATTAACAATGATTTTTTCTGGGGCTATCATTTTACTTTATCCAATTACTAAACCATCATATATGGTATTAATCACTTCCTCTGTTTTTTCAATTTTTTCTAATGGTAGTGTATTAATTTATTTTTATAAAAAAAGAGATCTTATTTCATCAGGATCTGTTTCGCATATTGGGCTAGCTATTATGTTAATTGGTATTTTATTTTCTTCGGGCTATTCTTCTATTCAGTCTAAAAATTATACCGGATTAGTTTGGAATAGTGATTTTCCAGAAGAAGTAAATACAGATAATATGCTTTTGTTTCTAAATGAAGAAAGGAAAATAGGTGACTATGACACTAAATATTTAGGTACCCGTAAAAAAATTAAGAAAAGCGGTTCCTTCATAAATTCAAATTATTTAGAATATATCCCTGTAATCAATAAGTATATTATAAAAAAAGATATTGAATTAAATGGAGAGTTGATTAAAGAAAACGACACCATTGAAATTGACAATAACGATATTACTTATTTTGAGATTTCTTTCAAAGATGCCTCTAGAGAAATTAGATTATTTCCTAAAGTGCAAACAGACTCAAATTCTGACATGATAGTGTTTTCTCCAGATGTAAAAAACGATCTTTTAGAAGATTTTTATGTTCATGTGAGAACATATCCAGATCCTGACCAAGATATCATTTGGTCTGAAAAAGACTCAGTATATATTAAATTAAATCAAAATTTTTATATGAATGATTATGTTTCATCTATTGTAGATATTAAAACAAAATCTGATGGTATAAATAAAAACCAATTTTTAGTGGAAGCTACAATTAAAATATATGCAGAAGATCAAGAGTACATCGCAAAGCCTGCTTATATTATCGATGATAATAAAGTAGGAATAATTCCAGATATTATTGATGATTTAGGAATAAAGGTATACTTATCTGAGATTTTGCCTAAAGAGGACCAATTCAAAATATCTTTTGAAACGACACAAAAAAATTGGGTAATAATAGAGGCATCCAAAAAACCATTTATTAACCTAATGTGGATTGGCTTTTTTATAATGATATTTGGACTATTTCTATCTTTTAAAAAAATAAAACTTCACAATGTATAGGTTAGCGTTATTTGCTTCTGGTAGTGGTACTAATGTTCAAAATATTTGTGAATATTTTAAAAACAATTCTTCAATCAAGCCCAAAATTATTTATTCTGATAGAAAAGGTGCACATGTTTTAGAAAGAGCAAGCAATCTTGGTATACAAAGTGAATATTTTAATTATAACTCTACGCCTGCTAGTAAATTAATTAATAGCTTGCGTGCAAATAAAATATCTCATATAATATTAGCTGGTTATTTAAGATTAATTCCTAATAAAATAATTAAAGAATTTCCTAATAAGATATTAAATATACACCCTGCACTTCTTCCTAAGTTTGGAGGCAAAGGATATTATGGTGACTATGTACACAAAAGTGTAATTGATTCAAAAGAAAAAAAATCAGGTATAACAATTCATTTGGTAAATGAAAAATATGATGATGGTAGAATTTTGTTTCAGAAATCTATTGCTGTCATGAGTGATGATGATGTAGCATCTTTAAGATCTAGAATCCATCAGTTAGAATATAAATATTATCCCCAAATCATTGAAAAGTATTTGTTAAATCAATTATAATATTACTTTTGTGCATGCGAAAAATAAAATCCGTTTTTATTTCTGTTTTTAATAAAGAAGGTATAGACGAATTATGTAAAAAACTTCATGAAAACAATATTGAAATAATTTCTACGGGAGGGACACAAAAACATATTGAAAAACTCAATATTCCTGTAACAACTGTAGAATCTATAACAGACTATCCTTCTATATTAGGAGGGAGAGTCAAAACATTACACCCCAAAGTTTTCGGTGCTATTCTTTCACGGTCAAATAATTCATCAGATGATAAAGACATAAAAAAACATAACCTTTCAAAGATTGACATGGTAGTTGTTGATCTATATCCTTTTAAAGAAACAGTTGCAAAGAATGAAAATGAAAATGAAATTATAGAAAAAATTGATATTGGAGGAGTATCATTAATTAGAGCAGCTGCAAAAAATTTTTCTGATGTACTGATAGTTTCTTGTAGATCACAATATGAGACAACGCTTGATTATCTATTAAAAAATAAATTTTCTACTGACAATCAATTTAGAAAAAGAATGGCTTTTAGTGCATTTTCAGTTATCAAAAAATATGATGCAGAAATTGAAGAATATTTTGGTTTGAGCACTAAAGTTTTTAAACCACTTAGATATGGTGAAAACCCACATCAATCAGGATTTTTTAAAGGAGATATTGAGGAAATTTTTGATCAATTAAATGGGAAAGAGCTTTCTTACAATAATCTATTAGATGTAAATTCTGCTATTAAATTAATATCTGAATTCAAAGATCCAACCTTTGCAATATTGAAACATAATAATGCTTGTGGAATTGCTTCTTCGTCTAGCGCATTTGAGTCATATGCTAAAGCTTTTGAAGCGGATCCTTTGTCTGCATTTGGTGGGGTTTTGATATATAATGGTAAAATTGATAAAGCTGCCTCAGAAAAAATTAATGATTTGTTTTTTGAAATTATTATTGCTCCTGAATATTCCGATGAAGCATTAAAGATACTAACCTCAAAAAAAAATAGAATTATTTTAGTTCAAAAGAAGCAAATTACTAATGAGTATATTTCAAGAGATATTTTAAATGGGGAATTAAAACAAGAAGCCGATAATATTGTAAAACCTTACATATCATGGGAATTAGCAACTAATAAGAAACTTGATAAGTCTCAGCTTGAAGATTTAGAATTTGCAAATAAGGTTGTTAAACATTCTAAATCAAATGCTATTGTAATAGTTAAAGACAAGCAAATGCTTTCTAGTGGAGTTGGTCAAACTTCGAGAGTAGATGCATTAAAATTTGCTATAGATAAAGCAAAAACATTTAACTTTAATTTAAAGGGATCTGTTATGGCTTCTGATGCTTTTTTCCCTTTTCCAGACTGTATTGAAATTGCTTCTGAGGCAGGAATAGAGGGTGTTGTACAGCCAGGAGGTTCTATAAAAGATGATCTTTCTATTGAATCTTGTAATCAAAGAGATATGTCAATGTATTTGACAGGAACAAGACATTTCTACCATTAATTATTCTATAACATATATTTTCTTACTTTTGTATTTGTAAACCATTAAAATTTAATTGCATGGGATTTTTTGATTACTTTAATAATGATTTAGCTATTGATTTAGGTACAGCAAATACACTAATTATCAGTAAGGGTTCTGTTGTTGTCGATGAACCTTCAATTATTGCTATTGATAGAATATCTAATAAAGTATTAGCAGTTGGTTCTGAAGCCATGCAAATGCATGAAAAGACTCATGAAAATATTAAAACTATTAGACCGCTAAAAGACGGTGTTATTGCAGACTTTCATGCTGCAGAGCACATGATAAGAGGTTTAATTAAAATGATTGATAGTGGTAAAAGATTTTTTCCTGTTTCACATAGAATGGTGATATGTATTCCATCCGGGATTACTGAAGTTGAGAAAAGAGCAGTTAGAGATTCAGCAGAACATGCTGGCGCAAAAGAGGTATATATGATTCATGAGCCACTTGCTGCTGCAATAGGTATTGGCATTAATATTGAGAGACCTGTAGGGTCTATGATTGTAGATATTGGTGGGGGAACAACTGAAATTGCTATAATTGCTCTTTCAGGAATAGTAACAGATCAATCAATAAGGGTAGCAGGAGATAGCTTTACTGATGATATTTTAGATTATATGAAAAGACAGCACAATCTATTAATTGGGGAAAGGTCTGCAGAAAAAATTAAAATAGAAGTTGGCTCTGCAATGACTGAGTTGAAAGATGCCCCTGAAGATTTGGATATCAGAGGTAGAGATTTGGTTACAGGAATTCCAAAAGTTGTAAAAATCACTTACTCTGAAATCGCTTTTGCGATGGATAAATCTATTTCAAAAATTGAAGAAGCAGTCTTAAAGGCATTAGAAAGTTCTCCCCCTGAACTTTCAGCTGATATATATGATAATGGTATTTATCTTACTGGTGGCGGTGCTTTGTTGAGAGGTCTTGATAAAAGACTTAATTTAAAAACTAAACTACCTATTCATGTAGCAGAGGAACCACTAAGAGCTGTAGTTCGTGGAACAGGCATTGCATTAAAAAATATAGATGGGTTTAGAGCCGTTTTAATGTCCTAGAGTACAATGCGTAATCTTATAAAATTTATAAGTTTATATAACTATTCAATAACTTTCTATTTACTCGTTTTATTATCCTCTTACTTTTTGGTGAATGATAATTTTGTTTTAAAAACAAAATATTTTAACTCTTCAAACTACGTAATAGGCAATATATTTTCTTTACAAACGTCTATTACGGATTATTTTAGACTAGAGACGAAGAATCAGGTCTTAGAGAGTGAAAATAAACTTCTCAATGAGAAAATAATTAATCTATCATTAATTAAATCTAATAAGGATTCTCTTAAAATTAATTCATTTAATATGGTTGAGGCAGAAGTAATAAATAACTCATTAAGGAAAAGAAAAAACTACATAACAATAAATAAAGGCTCTATTGACGGGATCGAAGAGGGTATGGGTGTAATTTCAAATTCCGGAGTAGTAGGAAAAATCAAGTATGTATCTGAAAATTTTTCTACAGTTATTTCCTTACTAAACACTTCTTTTTTTGTTTCATCATTAATTAAGGAAAGTAATACTTTGTCAACAGTAAATTGGGATGGGTCTGATCCAACAGTATTAAAGTTGTTATATGTCCCCAAACACTTAAATGTAAAAAAAGGGGCAGAAGTAATCAGTTCCTCTTTCGACTCTATATATCCAAAAGGTATATTAATTGGCAAAGTTATATCTATTAATAGTAATGTTAATTCTAACTTTTATGATATAGAAATTTTATCTTCTCAGAGCTTTTATAATCTTTCCACTGTTTATGTATACAATAACTCATTATTAGAAGAGAAAAAAAATTTAGAACAAATTACAGATGAGGAATAATATTTTATTATTTGGTTTATTATTTTTTCTACAAGTCTTTGTATTAAATAAAGTTTTGTTTTTCAATTTTGTTGTAATCTCTCCAGTTATTATGATTTTGCTTTTATATAAATACCAAAAAGATTCTAAAGAAGGCTTACTAGTATCTTTTTTTCTGGGGCTATTATTTGATGTTTTTAATGATTCACTAGGATTATACTCTTTATCATGCGTTTTAATAATGTATTTTAGAAACTTATGGGTTTTAAAAATAATAGGTGAAGAGAAAACAGAAGAACTTAATCTTCTTTCAGTTCGTGAATTAGGAGGCTTTCAATTTTTTATATATTGCTTTCCAATTATTGTATTATTTTATTCTATATTATCTCTTTTTGAATCAGGAAATTTCATTTCATTAAACAATATGTTATTTATTTTTTTATCTTCTATATCAAATTATATATTGATTGTGATTTTTCAGTTTTTATTTTTAAGATATAATTTAAATGATGGGTGGAGATAAATCTTTAATATTTAAAGTTATTCTTTTAGCAATTTTTTTTATTCTCTCATATAGATTATTCTATCTTCAAATTTATGAAGACAAGTATCATGAGTTATCAGAAAGCAATACAGTTCATCTTGAATCTGTATACCCATCTAGGGGTATTATTCTTGATAGATATGACTCTGTAATAGTAGAAAATAAACCTACTTATGACTTTTTTATAATACCAAAACAATTTTGGGTTAAGGATACATCACAAATTTTAAAGGCATTTTCAATAACGAAAGAAGAATTTGAAAATAACATTAAGAAAGCAAGAAATTATTCTATTTATAGACCGTCTATATTTTATAAAGGAATGAGTCATCAAAAATTTGCAACTATACAAAGTAACTTATATGATTTTAAAGGGGTATCTCATAATCCAAAGCCGACTAGGTTTTATAAAAAACCAATTCTTTCTCACATGTTAGGATATGTTGCAGAAATAGGGCCAAGTGAATTAAATAAAGACACAACTAATTATTATCGCTTAGGAGATTTAGTAGGTTTATCTGGTGTAGAAAAAGCTTTTGAAAAACCCTTAAGAGGAAACAAAGGATATAAACTAAAGCTTTATGATGTCAATGGAATTTCAGCTGGTAGTTTTAATGATGGTAGGGATGATATTTTAGTTGCTAATGGAGAAAACATCAAATTAACTATTGATGCTTCATTACAATTATATGTTGAGACACTACTTAACGGAAAGGTTGGAAGTGTAGTTGCTATTGAACCTTCATCTGGAAATATTTTAGCTATTGCATCATCACCATCTTATGACCCTAACATATTATCTGGTAAATATTTTTCAAATAATTATTTAGAATTACAAAAAGATACTCTTAAGCCTATTTACAATAGAGCGTTAATGGCAACATACCCTCCCGGATCAATGTTTAAACTTATTCAAAGTTTAATTGGTCTTGAAAAAAAGTTAGTTAGATATAATGAAGAAACATATGTCGATTTGAATAGTATCGGAGATTTAGCTCCTGAAGG
>CEVR01037700.1_pt1 | contig 10551 bp, 6 predicted proteins | sample 356541 | NCBI WGS metagenome assembly CEVR01 (sample SAMEA2623734, study PRJEB7988) | marine metagenome | isolation source: saline water (ENVO:00002010), including
ATACCCGCATAAAATATTTGGTATGTTTGTTTAAATATTCCATCAATATTTATTTCCTCAAATACGATTGCACCAATGATTGAAAGAATAGAGACAACAAAAGTTTGAATCAGTCCTATTAATATTGGTAAGTTAAAATTCTTAATTACTTTACCAACATAAATAATATGAAGAGCCCAAAATATAGCACATAACACCACAAGTGCATCACCTTTTCTTATAGTCGCGTCGTAAAAATTTGTAAGTAAGTAACCACCAAGAAGACACAAAATAACTGAAGGCCAATTACTCCAGTGTATTTTTTCTTTGAAAAGAAAAAAAACTATTATTGGAACCATGGGTACATAAAAAATAGTAAAAAAGGCTGCATTTGCAACATCTGTGAATTGAAGTGATATTTGTTGTAAGGCAGATCCTAAGAATAAAAAAACTCCTATTAAAAGTGAGTATTTAAAAAATTCATTCCTATCTTTTACTAACTCCTTCTTTACATTTTTTTTTTCAAAATATAAAAAAAAAGGCAATAAAACTAAAAATCCTACAAAAAATCTTACACCGTTAAATAAATATGGGCCGATGAAATCCATGCCAGTATCTTGAGCTATAAAAGTAGTGCCCCATATGAAGGTACATCCTAGAGCACTTAGAATAGAAATTGATTTTGACATTAAGAGAGAAACTTATAATTATATGGCTAATTTGAAAGCAAAATTTTTACCTAAATTATCCCTTATCTCATTACAAAATCTTGCAGCTTCAGCGCCATCAATAATTCTATGATCATAGGACAAGGAAATCGGTAATATTGATCTTTCTGTAAATCGATTTCCAAATAAGATTTGTTTTTTATTTAATTTACTTACCCCTAATATAGCTACCTCGGGATAGTTTATAATAGGTGTAAAAAAACTTCCCCCAATTCCTCCAAGACTAGATATTGTAATTGATCCTCCATAAAATTCCTTCTTATCAATTTTTAAATCTCTACATTTTTGAGCAACCTCTCTTAGTTCTGCTGATAAATGTTGAATGTTTTTTTTATCTACCTGCCTTATTTTAGGAACCATCAAACCATTAGGGGTGTCTACAGCTATACCTATATGAAAATATTTTTTAAAAGTAATTTTTCCACTACTCATATCTTCGATAGAAGAATTAAAAGTTGGAAATTCTTTTAACGCCGCCACTAAAGCTTTCATAATGAATGCCAGTGGAGTAATTTTCAATTTTTCTCCAGTATAATGATCTGTTAATGAATTTCTAAATTCTTCCATTTCAGTAATATCAATTTCATCATGATGTGTGACGTGTGGGATTGTATTAAAAGAATTTACAAGGTGTGGTGCTGCTATCTTTTTTATTCTTGGTATATCTTTAATATCAATCTCGCCAAAATCAGAGTGATCATATTCAATTTTAATTTGTTGCTTTCGATTTTCTGCATTATTTTCCAATGGGTGTTTTTGATTTATACCATGTTTAACGAAGCTTTTTATATCATCTTCTGATACTCTACCAAATTTTTCAGATCCAGGAATTATATTTATATCAGCTCCAAGTTCTCTTGCAAATTTTCTCACTTTAGGACTGGCAAGTACCAATTTGCCTGTTTTGATAATATTATTTATACTAGTTTCGACCCCTTTTTTTTCTAAAGGACTTTCAATTGATGTATCAATTTTTTCTGCATTATTGATTTCTTTGTTATCTATTTTTGTATCTTCTTTTTTAATTACCTCTATCTTAAGTATTAAATCTCCCTCAGAAACCTTGTCGCCTACTTTTACATTTATATTTGATATTTTACCTGAATGATCTGAGGGCACCTCTACACTTGATTTATCACTCTCAAGAGTAATAATTGATTCACCTTTGCTTATTTCTTGGCCATTTTTTACCAGTATTTCTATGATTTCTACGTCTCTGAAATCACCTATATTTGGTACTTTTATATCAATTATGGGCATCAAACTTTAGTAGGCATTGGTTTTTCAGTATCAATTTTATATTTTTTAATAGCATCAACAGCATGTTTTGAAGATAACAATTGTTCGCTTGCTAAAACACTCAAAGCATATGTTGTTATATAATTTTTATCTACCTCAAAAAATTTTCTCAAATTTTTTCTTGTATCACTTCTACCATACCCATCTGTACCTAAAGAGTAAAAACTTTTGTTAACATAAGATCTAATTTGATCTGAATTTAATCTCATATAATCTGAGGCTGCTAAAATAGGACCCTCGGATCCTCCCAGACATTCTTCAATATAAGACTTTTTTTTCTTTTTATCTGGATGCAATAAATTGTATCTTTCTATTTCCATTCCATTTTTTCTCAATTCACTGAAACTGGTAACACTCCATACTTCACTATCAATTTGATATTCCTCTTGAAGCATTTCTGCAGCACTCATCATTTCTCTTAAGATTGAGCCTGAACCAAGCAATTGAATTTTTGTTTTTTTATGTTTTGAAAATTCTTTTATTTTATACATTCCTTTTAATATTCCAGGTTCACTACCTGTTGGTATTTCTGGATGTGGGTAATTTTCGTTCATTGTTGTAATATAGTAAAAAATATTTTCTTTTTTCTCATGCATTCTTTTTAAACCATCTCTAAATATAACTGCCAATTCATATGCAAAAGTTGGATCATATGATACACAATTAGGAATTGTTGAGGATAATAAATGACTGTGACCATCTTGATGTTGTAAACCCTCACCAGCTAAAGTTGTTCTTCCAGATGTTGCACCTATTAGAAAACCCCGAGCTTGACTGTCTCCAGCTGCCCACGCAAAATCTCCAACTCTTTGAAATCCAAACATTGAATAAAAAAGGTAAATTGGGATCATTTCAATGTCATGGTTAGTGTATGACGTTCCTGCCGCAATCCAGGAAGACATTGACCCTGCTTCTGTAATTCCTTCCTCTAAAACTTGTCCTTTTTTATCCTCTCTATAAGAGCTCAGTTGTTCAGAGTCTACTGGTTCATATTTTTGACCCTCGTGAGCATAAATTCCTATCTTTTGAAAAAATCCTTCCATCCCAAAAGTTCTGGCTTCATCTGGAATAATTGGTACTAGTCTAGATGCAACATTTTTATCCCTTAATAAGTTTGTGAGCATTCTTACCAGTGCCATAGTTGTAGACATCTCTTTATCACCAGTAGATTTCATCATAACATCAAAAATATCTTCAGGAGGAGCTTTAATTGGTTTGGCAAAAGTAGACCTTTCGGGAAGATTGCCTCCTAATTTTAATCTTCTTTCCCTTAAATATTTTATCTCCTCAGAATTTTCATTGGGCCTATAGTATTCTATATTTTTAACTTGTTCATCAGTTAAAGGTACATCAAACCTATCTCTGTAATACATTAAATCATCTACATCTAATTTTTTTTGTTGGTGTGTAGTGTTAATACTTTCGCCAGATTTGCCCATTCCATAACCTTTAATTGTTTTTGTTATAATTACAGTTGGGCTACCTGTATTTTCCATTGCTTTATGATAAGCTGCATATACTTTGTGGGGATCGTGACCACCTCTATTCAATCTCCAAATATCTTTATCGCTATAGGATGAAACTAATTTTATTAATTCTGGATATTTTCCGAAGAAATTCTTTCTTACATAACTTCCACCTTTAGCTTTAAACGCTTGATATTCTCCATCTACAGCTTCGTTCATTCTTTTAATAAGTAATCCTGACTTATCGTTAGCTAAAAGCGGGTCCCAATATGAACCCCAAATAACTTTTAAAACATTCCAGCCAGCCCCTCTAAAGCTTCCTTCTAATTCTTGAATTATTTTCCCATTTCCTCTTACTGGACCGTCTAATCTTTGCAAATTACAATTTATTACAAATATTAAATTATCTAAATTTTCTCTTGATGCTAAAGCAATTGCACCTAAAGACTCTGGCTCGTCCATCTCTCCATCACCAAGAAACGCCCAAACTTTTCTATTTTCATCTTTAATTAAACCTCTGTTTATCAAGTACTTCATAAACCTTGCTTGGTATATTGCTAACATGGGACCAAGTCCCATTGATACAGTAGGAAATTGCCAAAACTTATGCATTAACCATGGGTGAGGATAAGATGATAAACCATTAGGTCCAACCTCCTGCCTAAAGTTATCTAATTGCTCCTTTGTAAGTCTTCCCTCTAAAAATGCTCTAGAATATATCCCTGGTGCTGAGTGGCCTTGAAAATAAATTAAATCACCTCCAAATTGATGATTTTTTGCTCTCCAGAAATGATTCATTCCTACATCGTATAGTGTTGCTGCAGATGCAAACGTTCCTATATGACCGCCAAGTTCGGGGAATTTTTTATTTGCCCTTACAACCATAGCTGCAGCATTCCATCTTATTAAAGATCTAATTTTTCTCTCTATGTTTTGATCTCCTGGAGATTTTTCTTCTTCATCAGCAGGTATAGTATTTATGTATGGTGTATTTTGAATAAATGGAATTCTAGATCCTTTTCTATATGATTCATCAATCAATTGCCTTAATAGAAAATGTGCCCTTTCATTTCCTAAATTTTCAACTACTGAATTTAAAGATTCTATCCATTCTTTTGTTTCTAATGGATCAATATCATTTACATCAGTTACAATAATTCTATTATTTGATTTTTGAATATTTGAATTTGGAATTTGTATATTATTTTTTTCTGTTTTTACTTCTTTCTGCTTAGTTTCTTCATTATTAAGAACTTTTTCAGCTTCACTTATTATTTTTTCTGTAGTGGGAGGTACTTTAGTCTTTATATCGTTACTAAGAGAATTGATAGAAGCAATAGGATCGTCCTTGGAAACTTTATCTCCGACTTTTACAATTAATTTCTCAATTATACCCTCTTGAGTTGATGGAACTTCTACACTTGACTTATCACTTTCAAGTGTAATTAAAGGATCATTAATTTTTATCTCATCTCCTTCTTTTACTAATACCTCAATGACCTCTACATTTTCAAAATCACCTATGTCTGGGACTAATATTTTTTTGTTCATTAAATTTATTAATTTTTAATATACTATTTTTTTAGAAAATTTGTATTTTTTTGTGTATTTAACAAATTTTCAAACAATCAAGTTATATTCTAATTTAAGAAAAAAAGTTTTTTGTACTTGCTTTAAGTAAATTTAACCCTGTTAAGCCACTTTTCTCAGGATGAAACTGAAATGCAATTACGTTAGATCTTTTTACTACGCTTACAAATTCTTTTGTTCCATTAAAGGAAGTTCCATATTCATATTTTTGGTTTTTGCAATCAACAAAGTAAGAATGGACAAAATAAAAATATTTTTCATTAAAGTTTAAAAAGTCTTCATCCTCTATAAAAAAATTTTTATTAAATTTAACTTGGTTCCATCCTATAAAAGTTTTTTTATTTACATTAAATTTATTAAAATTTTCAATTTTTTCTGAAAAAAAAGATAATCCTTTAGTTTTTTTAAATTCTGGACTTTCTGAAAATAGCAATTGCATACCTAAACATATGCCCATAAAATATTTTTCCTTATTTAGGGACTCATTGACAAATTTAATTAAAGAAGTTTCCTCTAATCTTTGCATTGCACAATTGAATGCTCCAACACCAGGTAGAACTATCATATCAAATTTGTCTATATTAGTATTTTCGCTTATTATTTCCGTTCTAAATCCTACAAATTCTAGGGCTCTCCTAATACTTAAAATATTATTTGTATTTAAATTAATTATTGCAGCTAAAGGTTTGGTCATAAGGATCTAATATCTATTTTTTTATTTATCAGGTATTTTTTTAAATCCTTAATATTTATAGAAAAGTTTTTCTTTTCACTAAAGTTTAAAAAATTTGTACTTCCGGTTTGTTCAATTTTTTTTTTTTCATAAAGTTCTTTAAAGTAATTAAAATGAAATGCAGATGCAATTACTGCACCATCTACATTAGTATCATTTAAAAGTTTATATACATCATCTGGATTCCTGGCACCACCATGAGCTAATAATGGTATAGAAAGTTTATTAGAAATTTTTTCAAATAGTTTAAGATCATATCCTTTGCCTGTTCCTTCATTATTTATTGAAGTAAGAATAATTTCTCCTACACCATAATCCTCTACTTCCTTTACCCATTCAAACGTATCTATATTTGTTTCAGTTCTTCCACTATCAGTAAAGACTTTATAATTTCCATTAATATTCAGTGTTTCAATTGTGATGTTAATTGTTGAGGATCCAAAAATATTAACCGCTTCTTTTATAAATTTTTTATTATTAACTCCACCTGTATTAATTGAAACTCTATCAGCTCCATTTATTAAAGAATTTTCAATGTCTTTAATTGATCTTATGCCTCCGCCTACAATTAATGGTACAAATACATCTTTAGAAACTTTAGATGTTATTTCAGATAATTGATTTCTTTTATATAAACTAGCAACTACATCTTGAAAAATTATTTCATCTATATCTTCTTCAAAATATTTTTTTGAAAAAAATTCGGGATAACCTAAAATTCTTAGCCCTTCTAAATGCATTCCTTTTACAAGGAAATTATTTTTAATATCTATTCTAGCTATGATTCTTTTAATCAATTCCTTAATTTTTCAAAATATTCCTTGGGCGATACTTTTAATTCCCAATTGTTAGATTTTTTTTGCCATAAATGTGGTGGTCTAAATTTATTACAAAGATCATCAAATTCTTCTTCTGATATTGAACAATATTTTAAAAAATCTTCCATGTAAGTTTTTGGCCTCTCTCCATCAAATTGTTCGATAAGTCCTAGTCCTTCGTCTTTTGTTATGTGGCCGTGTCTTACTTCAATTCCGGAGTCATACATGGCTCTTCCAAACCCAAACTTTATGTATGATGTATAGTAAAAAAAACTGTCCATTTTATCATCTATGCTGGCATATTTTTGAAATGTTCCATCTGATCTTTTATCATTCACAACATAACCTGTGTTTTCTGAAGCATAGTAAAAGTTTTCTTGTGGTATCCATTTCAAATAATATCCTAAATATCTGGTCTCAATTTTACTTTCATCAATTTTGTTAAAATCTAAAGGAAGATACGGATAAAAATCCTCTAAGGAGAAACCTTGATCTAAATGATAAGAGATTTTATCCCCCCCTAATTTGATATCTTCAATCTTATTTGATCCAATTGGATCCATTGTAAAGCCTGGATGGTCGTCTTTTCTATAAGAAAACTTTTCTTCATCTTTTATTATGGTGCCATAATCTGAAGGAGGTTCACCATAAAAAATTAATGGGATGTTAAATTTATAAGCCATGTGCGTAACGAAATATTTCTGACCAATTATAAATGGTTGAAACGGATGCAAAATATTTAATAAGGCTCTCTTAGTTAAGTGTCTATGAACTTTTCCATTTGGAGAAAATAAAAAGTTGTCAAATCCACCTACATTTATCCAATTTTTTAAATTTTTCCATCCTATGTCTGTGTATATATGAGGCGACCATGTAACAGTTAATGGCCTCATTCCATATTTATATTTTAAAATGTGAGATTGAAATCCACTATCCTTTCCTCCACTTCCTCCTATGATACAATTATATGGTCCCTTAAAATTTTTATATTTTTCGATTAAATCTAAAAGTTCCTTTTCTCGTTCGTCCCAATTTATTTTACTATTCCATTTTTTTTCAACGGATCTACAAGCGTGGCAAATGTTATCTTTATCAAAATAAATTGGTATTTGTTTAGTATTAATATCATGTAAAAATTCATTTGTTGATGTAGGTTTTTGGTTTATTACATTACACTTATGGCAATATTTAATATCTGTTGGAAGACCATACATATTATTACCATTTTGGTTCATATGATTATTACCATAAAAATTATTTTTTAATTATTAATTTCCTAAGTTTATAATTAAATAATTTATTTTAGCCATAATTTATTCAAATTTATAACAACTAAATAAACCTAAATGAGTAATATATGAGAATAAAGCTATTTTTACACAATATATGGATATTTTTTCTTTTTAAACACAAAAGAGAACTAAAAGATGATTTTGATGCAAAATATTGGATACAATTTACCTTGCTAAAAAACTACTTTAAATCTTTAAATAACAATAATTGATAAAAAATAAAATTACTTTAGAAACTGTTTATAGATAATTTTGGAGCGTCTGTAGCTCAACTGGATAGAGCGCTTGGCTACGGACCAGGAGGTTCTGGGTTCAAATCCTAGCAGGCGCACCATGAAAGGATGATAATGAAAATTTCTTTACAAAAATCTGTAATTTATTTTTTTACATTTATTTTTATAATATTAATTTTTCTAGCCGTGTTTCTATAATGAGAAAATATACACAAATAAGTACTAAACCTGGATTTTTAAAAAATAATGGAGGTCTTTTATTCAGAAAAATAAATAATTATAAGTTTGATTTTAAGACAAAAATAAAAAAAATTCATTTAAATAGAGCTAACATAACACACGGTGGTTACATTTGTTCAATAATTGATGCTGGCTCTGGTACAGCCGCTCATTCTTCTTCAAATGGAAAACCATGTGTTACCATATCTTTGGAAATAAAATTTGTAGCTCCAACTAAGTTTAATGATGAGATTATAGGAAAGGTATCAATAATAAAAAAAACTAAATCTTTAGTATTCCTAAGCTGTGAGCTTAAATCAAAAAATAAAATTATAGCTACCTCTTCAGGCATTTGGAAAATTATAAATAATAAAATTCCTGGCGCTGGATCTGGGGGCTAGATTATAATATTTGGGTTTATATATTTTAATGATATTATTTGAGTATAAACTTTTAAATGAGAACATTTAAGGCTATGATTCGGACACCTTTTATACCTTTTTTGTTCTTTTGAGGACACCAGATATAGTTGCTAAAAAAAATTAGATACAAAAAGTTGAAATGGATGGAAAAATGATAACTGCGGTTTTAGGACCAACAAATACCGGAAAAACTTATTTAGCTATAGAGACAATGCTATCATTTGACAATGGAATGATCGGTTTTCCTTTAAGATTATTGGCTAGAGAGGTTTACGATAAAGTTGTAAAAAAAGTTGGCTCTGCTTCTGTTGCATTAATCACTGGAGAAGAAAAGATTATTCCATCAAATGCAAAATATTTCTTATGCACAGTTGAGTCCATGCCAATAGATAAAAAAGTAGATTTTGTTGCAATAGATGAAATTCAAATGTGCAGCGATCATGAAAGGGGTCATATTTTTACTGACAGAATTTTAAATTTAAGAGGTGAAAAGCAAACTATGTTCATGGGATCACACACTATGAAAAGTATTTTAAAAAATCTGAATGAAAAAATAGAATTTATTTATAAAGAGAGGTTTTCTCAATTAACTTATTCAGGACATAAAAAGATTTCCAGAATTGAGAGAAATAGTGCAATAATAGCTTTCTCCACAGAGGAAGTTTATGCGATTGCAGAGTTACTAAGAAGGCAAAAAGGTGGTTGTGCAATTGTAATGGGATCTTTAAGCCCAAAAACTCGTAACTCTCAAGTATCATTATATCAATCAGGAGATGTGGATTATTTGGTTGCAACTGATGCCATTGGAATGGGAATTAATATGGATTTAAAAAATGTATATTTTTCTAATTTAAAAAAATTCGATGGTAAAAAACTAAGAAGATTAAATCTTTCTGAATTAGGTCAAATAGCTGGAAGAGCCGGAAGATACATGAGTGATGGTACATTTGGTATTACAGGTGAAGTAAAAGAAATAAACTCAGATGATATAGAATTAATTGAAAATCATAAATTTGAAGAAATAAATACGATATTCTGGAGAAACTCTAATATTAATTTTAAAAATAAAAAAAGTTTAATTGAGTCATTGGAGGAAAAACCAACAAAAAATTGGTTAAGAAGAATTAATGATTGTGAAGATGAAAAAGTTTTGAAATTTTTGATAAGCGATGAAAATGAATTTTTGATTAAAAATGATGAAACAACATTAAAACTATTGTGGGAATGTTGCCAAATTCCTGATTTTGTTAAAAAAAGTTATGGTAAACATTTAGAAATAGTGAAAAAAGTTTTTAGTTTTTTATCTAGTGATAATAAAAGAATTCCTAATTCTTATTTCAAAGAACAACTAAAACCATTAAATAAACTTGAGGGCAATGTTGACTCAATATCTAACAGAATAGCAAATGTAAGAATATGGTCATATGTTGCAAATAAATCTAATTGGGTTGAAAATAATGATTATTGGATAGAAAGAACAAAAAATCTTGAGGACAAACTATCTGACAGGTTGCACGATGAATTAACAAAAACTTTTATTGATAAAAGAGCCAGTGTTTTAGCTAAGGGATTAAAACAGGATATGGATTTTAAAACTGAAATTATTGATAATAGAAAAGTAAAAATTAATGATCAATTTATCGGGAATCTCAATGGGTTAAAATTAGAATTAGACCTGAAAGTTGATACTCTAGATGCAGATATAAAATCCTTAAAGAAAGCTTCTAGACAAACTGTAATGCCTGAAATTCTCAATAGAATTGAACAAATTA